>UMKW01027952.1_pt1 | contig 93114 bp, 87 predicted proteins | sample 1966391 | NCBI WGS metagenome assembly UMKW01 (sample SAMEA4836183, study PRJEB28245) | human gut metagenome | biome: gut microbiome; material: fecal sample | place: Denmark | collected 2008
CTAAAACATCTCTCTTACTTTGAAGAAAAATTAGAAGATGAAAAATATTTTCCAACCATAGAAAACCTATCAGCTCAGATTTATGAACTTTTGTCACTTGCTTACGAAGAATCACCGTGGACACGAGCTTATATTTTAGCTGATATAAACAATGAAAATTCCGATTATTTCTTCCTAGAAGAAGAGGGGCAAATTGTTGGTCTTTTAGCAATTTCAACAATAATGGATGAATTAGAAATTACAAATATCGCTATTCATCCTGATTTTCAGGGGCAAGGACTAGCGAGTTTTTTACTGACAGAAGTGTCAACATTTAGTGGGACTTTATTTTTGGAAGTTCGGAAGTCCAATCTTGCCGCTCAAAAATGTTATGAAAAATTTGGTTTTAAGATTTATCATACAAGAAAAAATTATTATGACAAACCTATTGAAGATGCTTTGTTAATGAGAAAAGAGCAATTTTAAAAATGAAAGATAATTATATATTAGCCTTTGAAACTTCATGTGATGAAACTTCAGTGGCAATTTTAAAGAATGGAAATGAATTATTATGTAATATCATTGCCAGTCAAATCAATAGTCATAAACGCTTTGGTGGAGTTGTGCCAGAAATTGCCAGCCGTCATCACGTCGAACAAATTACTGTTTGTATTGAAGCAGCACTTGAAGAAGCAGAAATTTCGGCTGACCAACTGACGGCCGTTGCGGTGACCGAAGGTCCAGGCTTAAATGGCGCTTTGTTAGTTGGAATCATGGCAGCAAAAACTTTTGCATGGGCAAATCATCTTCCTTTGATTCCAGTTAATCACATGGCCGGTCATTTGATGGCTGCAAGTTTAGTGGATACCATTGAATATCCAGCTATGGCCCTTTTGGTTTCAGGTGGACATTCTGAACTTGTTTACGTAGAAAAAGAAGGAAGCTATAAAAAAGTTGGTGAAACTCGTGACGATGCTGCCGGTGAAGCTTATGATAAAGTTGGTCGAGTGATGGGCCTGACTTATCCGAGTGGAAAAGTCATTGATGAATTAGCACACAAAGGAGCTGATACTTACAATTTCCCACGAGCAATGATGAACACACATGAAGTAGAATTTAGCTTCTCAGGCTTAAAATCAGCCTTTATTAATCTCGTTCATAACGAAAATCAAAAAGGAAATGACGTGATTGCTGATGATTTAGAAAATTTAGCTGCTTCCTTTCAAGCTGCGGTCGTCGATGTCCTTATGGCCAAAACCAAATTAGCCATGGAAAAATACCCAGTAAAAACGCTAATAATTGGCGGTGGAGTATCAGCAAATCAAGGCTTACGCGAACGTTTGTCAGCAGAAATTACTGACGAAAAGTTAATTATTCCTCCTTTAAGACTCTGTGGTGACAATGCTGGAATGATTGCAGCAGCAGCATATATCGAATGGAAAAAAGGTTTAGAAAATGTTCAAGCAGGATTAGATTTAAATGCAAAACCTAGTCTCGTTTTTGAAGACATAGAAGAAGGAGAAGTTTAATGATGAAATTAATTGGAAAACTTCAAAATGGCATGACCTTTACTGAAGAATTTGACGGAGTCAACGATTTCCTAGCCCTTCAACAAAGCGATTATAATGCCATTGCTGATGAAATTGAAGTTGTTGAAGTAAAAATTGCTGACGAAGTCCTTGATTTTAAAGGCAATATGGGTCAACTTTACTATGAACTCATGAAATAAATAAAAAGTTACTGACAGTTCTGTTAGTAACTTTTTTTATTTAGAGTTGATTAATCATTAATATTTTTGTCTGTGGAAAACTTTCTTTAAGCTCTTTCAGATGAAGTTTGAGCTCTGGATAACAAAAGATATAATCAATTATTTCATTTTTTTCGTCAGTAATTCGGACAAATATATTTTTTGAAGTTGAATGTCATTGCCAACTATCACTTGAGCTTTTTTTTAACCAAAGTTTTTCCATTTCTTTGTAAGCAAATATTTTTCCAATTGGTAATCCTGCGGGTGTTTCTAGCGATTTGTCATTGCCAAGTAGCAGATAAGCAGTAGTCATGTAACCGCCTCCTTTTGCTATATTATAACTCCACAAAAAAAGATTAGCAAGGGGAACTTCACAGATTGGGGTCCTATTGTCATCTTTTAGTAAGAATTACTAGACCACAGACAATTCTTGAATTGTCCGTCCTTCTTTATCGACCAATTGTAACCAGCTATTTGTTCCAGCGAAGTAAAGGAAATGTCCCACTTCATTGACTGATTTTAAGACAATATCCTCAGTAGTTGTGAATGTTTTAGCATCCCAATTGGCTTTTTGTTCTTCTCTTAAAGTCTGTGTAAAACGATAGGCTAAACCTGGTGTACCATCAGATTTCATTCCACCGCTTTCGGAGATTTTTGCTCCGGCTTTTATCACAAGTTGATTGGATTTTTCCCAAATAATGGTCGCTTTACTGTCGGAACGATTAACAAAAAATTCAACTTCAGAAAGTCCTTTTTTCCAGCGATGTTGTGCTTTAGGAGAAAAAGCTTTTTTCTTTTCTAATTTAATGCCAAAAGCAGTTAAAGCAGTCAAAAACTCGTCAGCAGAAGTGGCACAAGCTTTTTCGATATTGCTTGTAATTTTAATTGGCTCGGCTTTATCACGTAAAATAATGCCAGCTTCCTCAGCCAAATTAACTAAATATTGCGTTAGATATTCCAGCTCTAAATCATAGGCAGCCATATTTAAAATCACGACTTTATCAAATTCTAACTTAGGAATTAATTTTAAATCATTGGCAATCATTTTAATCTGCCCTTTTTTTAGTAAAAAGAAAAGCTCATCATTTTGCAAATCAAAACGTGCATTATTCTGATCAAAAATACGTAAAAAGGCAGTTGATGGAAGACGAATTTCTAAACCAAGGTCAGACATGCTGACCGTAAAAGTTAAATTTTTCATAACTTTATTATAGCAGAAAGTTTGACAGCCTTATCAAACAATACATCATCAAGCTAAAGTTTGGTATATACAAACAATGTAATCTGTTTTTTTGTATTTTATAAAAAATGAATCTATAAAAAAACAAAATAATGTAATTTTATAAAATAAAGTTCGGTATTTACGTACAATGGTAACTGTTAACAGAATATTTACAAAAAGGTCATTGTCAGATAAATTAAAATGGGTTAGAATTATTTTGTGAAGCACACCGATTCATCAACCGATTGATAAAAATCTTAAGGAGATTCATTTTTATAATGAAAAAGACATCGAAGAAAGTCATTGGACTTACAGCAAGTGCACTAATTGCAGTATCATTACTTGCAGCTTGTGGAAATAGTAGCTCTGCATCAAAATCTGATAGCAAAACCATTTCAAATTTAAAGATTTCATTTATTCCATCCAAAAATCCGGATGATATTACCACAGCGACTAAACCAATCGCAAATATTTTGAAATCTGAATTGAAAAAACAAGGCTATACAGTAAAAAATATTGATACTAGTGTTGGTACAAATTATCAAGCGGTTGGTGAAGGGCTCGATGCTGGTTCAGTTGACGTCGGTTATGGAATGTCAGCGACAACTTATGCCATGTATCAAGATGGTTCAACTCCACTCTTGATGGCAACACGTAAAGGACTTTCAAATGATGGCTCAGATTCTGCAAAATATTGGAATGAGCATAAACCAACAACTAAAACCGATAAAGAAGTGACTTCTTACCGTTCGCTGATCATTGCTGGTAATTCTCCAATGGGCAAAAAGTTAGCTAAAGAAGCCAACGACGGAACTTTGACGTGGAAAGATTTAAACGATGCAAAATGGGGGCTTGAATCAACTTCTTCTGCGGCAGGCTATATGTATCCTTCGCAATGGTTAACTGAGAACTTTAAACATTCAATTCGTGATTTAAAAAATACAGTTACTATGGATTCTTATGATTCAGCAATGGCTCAACTTGCTTCAGGTCAAATTGATGTAATGCCAGAATATGCTGATGCACGAATGGATGACGCTGCTAAGTGGACCACAACTTTCGGCGCAAAAGAAAGTATTTGGGATGATACAAATGTGATTGGTGTGACACCTGCCATTGCCAATGATGGAATCATGGTTTCAGAAAAATCAAAAATCATGACAGCTGACTTCAAAAAAGCACTCTCAGCAGCAATTAAAGATATGGCTAAAACTGATGAAGGAAAGAAAGTCATTGCCATTTATTCACATGATGGCTATGTTGATTCAACAAAAGCTGACTTTAAAACAGCCATTAAAGTGGCAAATTCAATGAGTAAAGCCAACTAATGAACAAATAAATCATTTAATAAGGGTCTGGGTTACTCAATGAGTTCCAGACTCTTTTTGTGGAAATTGACTAATATTAATTAAAAAGCCTTCATTAGTGAAGAAGGATGGAGAAGTAATGATAAAATTTGAAAATGTGTCAAAAATTTATCCAAATGGCACAAAAGGTTTGACGGATGTTAATTTACAAATCAATCAAGGAGAATTCGTAGCTATTATTGGAACATCGGGAGCAGGAAAATCAACTCTGATTCGTTGTGTTAATGGTTTAAATGATATTACTTCAGGCTCGTTAATTGTGAATGATACAGAAGTGTCAAAACTTAAAGGAAAAGAGTTAAGAAAATTTCGGAGACATGTGGGAATGATTTTTCAATCCTATAATTTAGTTCCTAGAGTGACGGTTTTGAAAAATGTAATGTTTGCTCGTGTACCAGATATGAGTTTATTTAAGGTCATTTTTGGTTTGTTTTCAAAAGAAGATAAACTTGTTGCCTTAGATTCTCTGAATAAGGTAGGAATTTTAGATAAAGCTTATATCCGAGCAGATCAACTTTCAGGTGGACAACAGCAACGTGTATCACTCGCTCGTGCTCTTAGTCAAGAAAGTGAAATTTTACTCGCTGATGAACCTGTTTCAGCACTTGACCCAGTCACAGCTAAAGAAGTAATGGATGATTTTAAAAGAATTAATGAAGAATTCAATAAAACAATTTTACTGAATATTCACCATGTTGAACTTGCTTTAGAATACGCTTCGCGGATTATTGCTGTAAAAAAAGGGAAAATTGTTTATGACGGTCCTTCGCAAGAGGTAACCAAAGAAATTTTGGATGAAGTTTATAGAAAAGAGGCCTAAATGTACGATAAAATTTTTAAGCCTAAAAAAATAAAACTTATTACAGGAGAAGTTGTTGAAGAAAAAGTCAGTCGAACTTGGTTGACTTGGTTAATTATCATCTTACTGATTGCTTTTTCTGTTATTCTTACAAATTTTGATTTTAGTGCGCTTAGCAGAAGTGGTCTCTTTTTTCAAAAATTAGCAAGTATGATTCCCCCAAATTGGGCTTACTTTCATAAAGTTCTTCCTCCATTACTAGATACGATTAAGATGAGCTTTTTTGCTTCCTTACTTGGAGCAATTTTGTCAGTTCCATTTGCGATATTAGCGGCAAATAACATCCTTAAAAATCGTTTTGGTAATGGCATCATTCGTTTGATTTTTATGCTAGCAAGAACTTTGCCAACTTTGGTTTTGGCTTTAATTGCAACCTATATTTTTGGTCTAGGAACTTTTGCTGGAGTTGTTGCAATTTTTGTATTTACCTTTTCTTTCATAGGAAAACAATTGTTTGAGGTGATTGAAACCGTTGATATGGGACCTTTTGAAGCGGCAGAAGCTTTAGGGGTCAGTCCTTTAAAAGCCTTTTTCATTGCTGTTTTTCCTCAAGTCCTACCTACTTATCTTTCAACTGCTCTTTATGCATTTGAGGGAAATGTCCGCTATGCTGCAATTTTGGGATATGTTGGGGCTGGAGGGATAGGAAATATCTTAAATGACCGAGTGAATTTTCGCGACTTTTCCTCTGTTGGTATGATTTTAATTTCTATTCTAGCTACAGTCATGATTATTGATTCAATCAGCGCATTAATTCGTAAGAAAATTGCCTAGGAATGAGAGGAAAAATGAATTCACAAATTATTGAAGAATATAATCATAGACCTAAAAACTGGTTTTATTATCTTTTGATATTTATTGTTTTATTAGCAGTTTCGATTTGGTCGACTTCAGTCGTCCATTATCATGGCGTTTCAGAACATGGAGCTTTAATCGCCAAAAATATTTTCACAGGGATTTTTCATCCAGATACCAGTTTGATGTTTAACCTAACTGAAACTGGCTTACCTTATCTCTTACTACAAACTTTTGCAATTGGTTTGCTTGGGACTTTGGTTGGTGCAATTGTTGCCATTCCACTCTCTTTTCTTGCAGCGACTAATTTGGTTCCGAATTGGTTAGCTTATCTGATTCGTTTTGTCTTGATGGCGATTCGGACAATTCCTTCTTTTGTTTATGCCCTTTTATTTATTCCAGTCGTTGGTTTAGGTTCTTCAGCTGGTGTAATGGCGCTTGGTTTTGAGTCAATTGGGATGATTGCAAAACTATTTATTGAAGCTATTGAAGATTTGGATATGGGTGTTATTGAAGCTATGGACGCAGCTGGTGCAACAACATTTCAAAAAATTCGTTTTGGAGTTTTACCCCAATTATTACCAGATTTATATTCGATTTTACTTTACCGTTTAGATATGAATCTGCGTGATGCAGCCATTTTGGGATTAGTTGGTGCTGGTGGAATTGGTGCGCCATTGAGTTTTGCAATGTCTGGTTATAAATGGTCAGCCGTTGGTGCAATTTTGTTGGGACTTTTAGTTTTAATTATCCTTGTTGAACTCATTTCATCAAGAATTCGGAAAAAATTAGCAAAGGGATAAATAATATGAAAATAAGAATTCTAGAAACGAGTGATTTACATGGTTTTGTTCTCCCAACAAACTTCACCGAAAGAGAAATGAATTTGCCTTTTTCAATGGCCAAAGCCAAATCTAAAATAGATGAACTGACAGCAGTGGCTCAAGAGCAAGGTGAAATTATTGTAAAAATTGAAAATGGTGATTTATTGCAAGGTTCCCCCTTGGCTTATTATCTAGCTAAAAAATCAAGTCGCGGTATTAAAGACTTGGTCAATGTCACTAATTCTTTTGGTTATGATGTGGGATTGCTTGGTAATCATGAGTTTAATTATGGGATTGATTATTTAAAAAGTTATGTTAATCAGGTAAATTATCCTATTTTGGCTGCGAATGTATTGAATAATGAAGGTCAACCTGCTTTTGGCCCTGCTTATAAAATCATTGAAGCGCAGGGGGTGAAAATTGGAATTGTTGGTTTTTTGACACAATATATTCCACATTGGGAAAAACCGTCAATTATCAAAGATTTGACTTTCCAATCTATTCTGACAACTGCAAAAGATATTCTACCCGATTTGCGCCAATCAGTTGACCTTTTGATTGTTGCATATCATGGAGGCTTTGAGCGAGATTTACAGACAGGTCTTCCGACAGAAAGTTTGACAGGGGAAAATGAGGCTTATCAGTTAGTTGAAGAGTATAAAGATTACATTGATGCCTTAGTGACTGGACACCAGCATCGTGAAATTGCTGACCATCTTTTTGGAGTTCCAGTTATTCAACCAGGCTATCGTGGTGCTTTTGTTGGCGAAATAGAACTTGAATTAGATAATCATAAAAAAGTTGTGGCTTCAAACGCTAGACTTCATAAAACGGAGAATTGCAAAGTCTCATCGGAGGTCAATCAGCTGATATCCGTTGTGAGTGAAGAAGCAGAGGATTGGTTAGACCAGCCAATGGGAGAAGTTCATGGAGAAATGATTATTCGTGATCCAATGACTGCTCGATTGATTGAACATCCTTATATTGAATTGATTAATAAAATACAAATGGAAGCGACAGGGACCGAAATTTCTGGGACTGCACTTTTTAATAATGAAGCGAAGGGTTTTGCAAAAGAAATTACGATGAGATCGATTCTGACAAATTATATTTATCCCAACACTTTAGCTGTTTTAAGAGTGACAGGTGCAGACTTAAAGGCTGCCTTAGAGCGGACAGCGGAACATCTTGAACTTGACAAAAGTGGCGAAATTGTTTTTAGTCCACGCTTTATTGAACCAAAACCTGAATATTATAATTATGATATGTATGAAGGAGTTGAATATGCTATCAATTTGCAAAAAGAAATTGGTCAGCGAATTGTACGTTTAAATTTCAAGGGGCATCAGGTAAAAGATGACGAAATTTTAGAAATTGTCGTCAATCAATATCGCGCAGTTGGGGGTGGAAATTATCCAATGTTTTCTGCGGACAAGATTGTTAGAGAAATTACTGTTGATATGACCGAATTGATTGCTGATTATTTGAAGAAACATCCGATAATTGAGGCAAGTGTGAATCATAACTTCACAGTTCTAAAATAAATTTACTGACAGAAATTTTAGCAGAATAATAGGTGCTAAAAAAATCTGTCAGTAATTTTTTTATTAAGTTATACTTGAGAATGAGCTAAGTTTTTCTAAAGTTTTTACTGATATACTTTTATTTATCAAAAGGAGGAGCCTAGCATGAAACATACAGTAATAATTCCAAAAATCAATTATCAATTTGTGAAATCAGAAGATGACTCACTTTTACTTCCAAGTCCTTTAGAAAGTCAATATTTAACAGTAAAATATGAGCAATAAGAGCCAAATGAGTTGAGATTCTATGATAAAATGAAGTCATAAAGATTAACAAAGGAGCATTAATGACAATGAATATCACATCTCATGGTGAAAAAATAGCAACACTAAATCCGACAATAAGTGGTGATGCACCTGATTTTGAACTGACAGATTTAAAAGGAAATAAAATTAAATTATCAAAACTTGAAAAACCTGTTCTGATTAGTGTTTTTCCTGATATTAATACTAGAGTTTGTTCACTTCAAACCAAACATTTTAATCTTGAAGCAGCAAAACATTCTGAAATTGACTTTTTGAGTATTTCAAATAATACAGCAGATGAGCAAAAAAATTGGTGTGCAACCGAAGGTGTTGACATGACAATTCTTGCTGATGATGGAACTTTTGGAAAGGCTTATGGTCTTATTTTAAATGGTGGTCCTCTTGAAGGACGTCTTGCCAGAAGCGTCTTTGTTGTGAAAAATGGTCAAATTGTCTATAGTGAAGTTTTGTCAGAGCTTTCTGATGAACCAAATTATGAAAAAGCACTAGCAGCTACTAAATAGTTATAAATGACAAAATAGGGGATAATTGCAATTGATGCTTGTCTTCTATTTATAAGCTGTCAACAGGCAGCTTTTTTAGTAGTAAAAAGAATAGATGTAATTTTTCTTTGTACTCGAAATTTTCTATTCAATTTGATATAATTAGATTAATACTGAATATTTAGGAGAAAACATGGCTGTAAAACGTTTAATTGAAACTTTTGTTCCGGAAAATTATAAGATTTTCCTCGATATTGACCGTAAAACCAAGAAAATAAAAGGTCAAGTGGCAATTACTGGGGAAGCAAAAGATAGTGTTATTGCCTTTCATGCCAAAGGTTTACACTTTAGTAAAGTTCGTGCTTTTAGTGTCGACACAAACTTCATTGAAAATGAAGAAGATGAAGAAATCGTTGTTAAAATTGGTGAAACAGGGCGCGTGACTGTTTCATTTGAATATGAAGCTGAATTGACTGACAACATGATGGGAATTTACCCTTCATACTATGAAGTCAATGGCGAAAAGAAAATGCTCATTGGTACACAATTTGAAAGCCATTTTGCTCGTCAAGCCTTTCCTTCTATTGATGAACCAGAAGCAAAAGCAACCTTCGATTTGTCAGTAAAATTTGATGAAGAAGAAGGCGACATCATTGTTTCAAACATGCCAGAACTCTTGAATATTAACGGAATTCACGTTTTTGAACGTACTGTCAAAATGAGTTCTTACCTTTTGGCTTTTGTATTCGGTGAACTTCAATTTAAAAAAGGAAAAACAAAATCTGGTGTTGAAGTAGGTGCTTTTGCAACTAAAGATCATAGTGAAGCTGCGCTTGATTTCCCGCTTGATATTGCTATTCGTTCAATTGAATTTTATGAAGATTACTATAAAACGCCATATCCACTCCCACACAGTTGGCACATTGCCTTACCTGACTTTTCGGCAGGAGCAATGGAAAACTGGGGATGTATCACTTATCGTGAAGTCTGCATGCTTGTTGACCCTGAAAATGCAACCATTCAAAGCAAACAATATGTAGCAACTGTTATTGCACACGAATTGGCACACCAATGGTTCGGTGACCTTGTAACAATGCAATGGTGGGATGATTTGTGGCTCAATGAATCATTTGCCAACAACATGGAATATGTTTGTATGGATGCTTTGGAACCAAGTTGGAACGTTTGGGAATCATTCTCAATCTCAGAAGCCAATATGGCACTGAATCGTGATGCAACTGATGGAGTTCAATCTGTCCACGTTGAAGTGACTCATCCAGATGAAATTGGAACGCTCTTTGACCCAGCAATCGTCTATGCCAAAGGTTCACGTTTGATGGTTATGCTTCGTAAATGGCTTGGAGATGAAGATTTTGCTGCTGGTTTAGCTCTTTACTTCAAACGCCACCAATATGGAAATACAGTCGGAGATAATCTTTGGGATGCCTTGGCTGAAGTCTCTGGAAAAGATGTGGCAGCTTTCATGCATTCATGGGTTAACCAACCAGGTTACCCTGTCGTTACTGCCGAAGTCATTGATGATACTTTAGTTTTGAGTCAAAAACAATTCTTCGTTGGTGAGGGTGCTGATAAAGGACGTTTGTGGAATGTTCCTTTGAATACAAATTGGTCAGGATTGCCAGACTTACTTTCTTCTGAAAAAGTTGAAATTCCTGGTTTTGCTGCTTTGAAAGCAAAAAATGATGGTAAGGCCCTCTTTTTGAATGATGCAAATATGGCTCATTACATTATTGATTACAAAGGACAATTGTTGACAGACCTCCTCTCAGAAGTTGAGACTTTGGAGAATGTCACTAAATTCCAAATCTTGCAAGATCGTAAATTATTGGCTAAAGCAGGTGTAATTTCTTATGCTGATGTCGTAAATATCTTGCCAGCATTTACCAACGAAGAATCTTACCTTGTCAATACTGGTTTGAGTCAACTCATTAGCGAATTGGAACTTTTTGTTGATGAAGATTCAGAAACTGAAAAAGCTTTCCAAAGCTTGGTAGGAAAACTTTTCGCTAAAAACTATGCTCGCTTAGGTTGGGATAAAGTTGCTGGCGAATCTGCTGGTGATGAGAGCCTTCGTGGAATTGTTTTGAGTAAGACTTTGTATGCTGAGAATGCAGATGCCAAAGCAAAAGCCAGTCAAATCTTTGCAGCACATAAAGAAAATCTAGCAGGAATTCCGGCTGATATTCGTCCAATTGTTTTAAATAATGAAATTAAGACGACAAATTCTGCTGAATTGGTTAAAACTTATCGTGAAACTTATGTTAAAACTAGCTTGCAAGAATTTAAACGTGAGCTTGAAGGGGCTGTCGCATTAATCAAGGATGAAAAAGTCATTGCTGAATTGCTTGAAAGCTTCAAAAATGCTGATATTGTTAAGCCACAAGATATTGCTTTCTCTTGGTTCTACCTTTTGCGCAATGATTTCTCACAAGATGCTGCTTGGGCTTGGGAAAAAGCAAATTGGGCATTCCTTGAAGAAAAATTGGGTGGAGATATGAGTTATGATAAATTTGTTATCTATCCAGGAAATACTTTTAAAACTGCTGATAAATTAGCAGAATATAAAGCTTTCTTTGAGCCAAAATTAGAAAATCAAGGTTTGAAACGTTCAATCGAAATGGCAATCAAGCAAATCACAGCACGTGTTGCTTTGATTGATAGCCAAAAGGCTGACGTTGATAAATCAATCAAAGAAATTTCTGAAAAATTATAATAAATAAAAAATCACCTTTTTGAGGTGATTTTTTTTATTCATTCTTGGTCTGACTTTGTTTTTGATAGCACAAGTAGAGCGATAATTAGAAAGATAAATCCCATGAGTGCTGGAGCGAAATGACCAAGGCTGATATAGATTTGTCCACCAATTAAAGGGCCTATCACGCGAGTAAGTGCTTGAAGTGCTTGACTTCCACCTTGAAGTTTACCTTGTTCGGAAGAAGTCGCTGATTTTGAAAGTTTACCGTTAAAGGCAGTTCCAAAAATACTATCTCCAAAAGCAAAGATAAACATTGCCAGAATGAAGAAGGGCCACATTTTAGAAAAAGCAGAAAGTGCGAAAAGAAGGTAAGCAATAATTTCGCAGACTAGTGCCAAACGGATGAGTTTATCTTCATTAGCTAATTTTAGAAGTCTTGGCATGATAAAGATTTGAGTCAAGATATCCATTAAACCCATGATGGATATGGCTAGACCAATTAATACAGGCGTCCAAGCAAAAGAATCTAATGAAAATTGACTAATAATTGCTTGGAGTGCACCATTTGGTAGCCAAAGTAAGATACCGGCAAAGAGCAGACGATTGAGATTTTTCATGCGTAAGAGCTGAAAAAGTTGAGTGAAAGGATTGAGTTGTTTAAGGGAAAAATTACGTGTGCGATGAGTTTCGGGCAAGCTCTCGTTCATTACGAATGCACCGTAAAGAAGATTGGCGATTGAGATTAGGGCGCCGAAGTAAAAGGGAACTGAATTGCCAAAATGAGCTAGAAGTCCTCCAACTGTTGGGCCAGAAATTGTTCCAACACCAACAGCGGCGGCTGTCCAACCAAAAACTTTAGTTCGATTTTCTTCATCAGTAATATCAGCGAAGTAAGCAAAAAGGGTCACGATATTTCCACCAGTTAAACCATCAATGATTCGTCCGAGAAAAAGCATCCAGAGACTACCAGCTAAGCCAAAGATAAGATAACCAAGAGCAGAGCCAGCTAAAGAAATCAGTAAGATAGGTTTACGACCAAAGCGGTCTGATAAAGAACCAAGAGCAGGAGCGGCAAAGAAAGTACATAGTGCATAGATTGCCATTAAACTAGTAACAATGAGTGCTTGGTCATGAGCATTAGCAAAAGGTGCGACCATAAAAGGAACGACTGGTGAGATGATTGTAAAACCAAGTCCTGTCAGGAAAGTGGTGATAAGCCCAAAAGTGAGGGCGTGTTTATTAATTTTCATAGGTAAAACCTCCATAAGATATGAGCCCGACTGTGTTGAAGCGATGAAATTTAGAAAAATTGGTGGTTCTGCCCAACAGGCAGGTTCAAAATTTTGTCTTTTTCATAAACTTCTAGCGGTATGAACTCAATTACAATAATTGATGATGATTTCTTAGGAAGTTTTTTGCGCAGACTTGCGTCTGCTAAAGTGAAATCTATAGACTTGTGATTTCACTTTTCTACACAGTTTCCATGGAAACAAAAATAGTATATCATAACATTGTTTCCGTGTCAACAAAAAACAAACAAAAAAACTGTCAGTAAAAATTAATTTACTGACAGAATTATTTTTCAATATTATTCCGAATAGCAGAATCAAGATGATTATTGTATTTATTGAGAAATTCTAAAATATTGCTGACAGACTCATCAGTTAATTCATCGAAGATAACTTGATCCTTTTCTGAAAATTTTTGGTGCAAACTTTCGTGACGGTCATTAATTTCTTGACCCTCTTTTGTTAAGCGAAAATAGATTTCCTTTTTGTTTTGAGGAATTTGATAAGATTCAACGAGATTTTTTTTGAGCAGTTTTTTAGCGATTTTACTGGCAGCACCACGTGTCATGTAGAGATGATGAGCTAATTTGGTCACATTTGGATAAGGGGTTTTAGCAATAAATTCAATCGTTTCAATTTCTGATAACGAAATATTTGAGAATTCAGCCTCCATTTGTGGCTTGTAATAGGCATCAATCTTATTAAATAAATCAGTTAAAGAAGTCATAATTTGTTCCTGATTTTGCTGAAGATTGGTCATAATCACTTTTCCTCTCTTTTTAAAGTTGTCTGTCTATAAATACAGCGCCAATAGTCATTGCGTCGCCAGATACTTGTAACCACAAAATTTTGTTCATTTTTCCAGTAATCATAAGTTAAAATAAATGTTTTCTTGCTGACTTGTGAACTACTATAGTGATTTATTGCTAATGGAATTACTGACAGACTTGTCAATGAATTTTTAGAGTTATTATTTTTACTGACAGAATTTTCGTCAGTAATTTTTGCAAAATCTATCAATTTATCAGAAGCACTGATGATTTTTCCATCAGCAAGAATTTCTTGAAAAGTGCTGTCAGTTAATTTGTCCAAATTTTCCAGATTTAAAAACTGTTCTTCTTTTGCCAAAAGTTCAAGTGAGCGACTGGCGTAATGTTCCTCTTCAGGTAAGGCAGCAGGTTCAACGTGGACATCGACATCATAAACACCATAATTGTCAATTAACATTTTCTCAATGAACTCGGTCGCTTCATGACTTTCGAAAACACTTAAATCAGGAGACATTTCAACCACTACATCAAGGAAAATATTACTTCCATAAGAACGACCTCGGACAAGCTTAACCCCTTTTACCTTTGGAACTAAGCAAATTGCTTCGCGATATTCTTCGACAAGATTTTCATCAAAACCATCAGAGAGACTAAAAACAGATTCATGGAAAATATCATAAGCAGTCTTTAAAATGAAACCACAAATAACTACAGCCATCGCAGTATCAAGCCACTCCCAGCCTACACTACTTGCTAAAATAGCAACCACAGTTCCAATAGAAGTCACCGCATCAGAGAGATTGTCCTTACTTGCTGCTGACAGCGCTTGTGAGTTCGTTTTTTTAGCCAATGCCCGATTATAAAGATAAACGCCCAGCATGACAAAAGCTGAGAATAGACCAACAAGAGCTCCCAGTGGGTCTATGGCTTCTTCTTTACCAGAAAGAAGTGTCATAACTGTTTCTCTTAAAACCTCAAAACCAACGAAAAACATGATAAAACTAGAAATTAAGCTAGCGATTGACTCAATTTTCCAGTGACCATAAACATGATCACTATCTGCTGGAATTCGAGCAAGTCGAAGACCAATCAAAATTGCAATATTTCCCATAATATCAGTCACATTATTAAAACCATTAGCTTGAAGAGCACTAGAATGCACAATTGCTGCAAAAGCAATTTGTCCAATGGATAAAACAATATAAGCGATAATAGAAACCCAAACTCCTTTTTCAGCGAGTTTCAGATTGTTTGTACTTGAAGCTGCCATATGAATCCTCCCAAATTTACATCATTCCATTATAACAAAATTTTGAATGAAAGTTTGTATCTATTGCCAAAAAATGCTTTTATAACAAGGGCTCACAAAATATAAATAAAAAATAAGGGCTGACTAATTTATATAAAAATACCCACTTTCTACTATATTAATGTAGTAGAAATCAGTCAAAAATAAAATAATTATATAAAAAATTCAAGTACCTTGACTTACATAGTAATGTGAAGTATAATATACTTTGTTTAAAATGATAGAAAGGAAAAAGAATGGCAGAAATACCAAAGGAAATGTTACGCGCCCAAACCAATGTCATTTTGCTCAATGTCTTAAAACAAGGGGATAATTATGTTTATGGCATTATCAAGCAAGTCAAAGAAGCCTCAAATGGAGAAATGGAGCTTAATGAAGCCACGCTCTATACAATCTTTAAAAGACTTGAAAAGGATGGGATTATCAGTTCTTATTGGGGAGACGAAAGCCAAGGTGGCCGTCGTAAATACTACCGCTTGACAGAAATTGGTCATGAAAATATGCGACTTGCTTTTGAATCTTGGTCTAGAGTCGATGAAATTATTGAAAATTTAGAAGCAAATAAAAAAGATGAATCTAATAAATAATTTCCAATTAAAATTTAAGTTACAAAATAAGGGATGAAGGTAAAAAAATATTCGTCGCAAATTGTTGACTTAAACTTTGAAAAGCGTTACAATATTTTTGTTAGTTTATCTTTTTTGAAACTAACTATTGTAATATTTAACAGCATTAACAATTAATGCTTGTTTACTAAAAAAAATAATGTTATAATTATTTTCTCAAAAAATTTATTGAAATTATTTTGAAGTAAAATGAAATTGAAAATTCAATTTAATGTAAACTTATTTACATTATTTAACTCTAGAAAGGAATTTTATGATTTTCAAATCAATCATGAAGCATAAATGGGTTGCCTTATTCTCAATCGTTTCAACCTTTATTTATGCAGGAGTACAGCTTTACCAACCCCAAATCATGAAACGAATTATGACCGTAATGTCATCAACAACTTATAGCCGTCATCAAATGGCTGACAAGGTTTCAGGATATGGAGTTGAGCTTTTGGTTGTTGCTGGGATAGGGATAATTTTTGCTATCTTTAGTACACTTTCAGCGGCACGTATTGCCCAAGAAATTGGAGCAGACGTTCGTGAAGCGACTTACAAAAAAATCAATACATTTTCTTATGAAAATGTTGAAAAGTTCAATGCCGGAAACCTTGTTGTTCGGATGACAAATGACGTCACACAAGTTCAAAACTTGATGATGATGGTTTTCCAAATTTTGATGCGGATTCCAGTCCTTTTGATTGGTGCGGTTGTTCTTTCTATCACAACTCTTCCAAGATTATGGTGGATTACAGTCCTTTTAATTGTTTTAATCGTATTAGTCACAGCCGTTTTAATGGGACGCATGGGCCCTCACTTTATGGCTTTCCAAAAATTGATGGACCGTATTAACGCCATTGCTAAACAAAACTTGCGTGGTTCACGTGTCGTTAAATCATTCGTTCAAGAAAAAAATCAAATCAAAGATTTTGATGAAACTTCTGATGAACTTTACGATCATAACTGGGCAGTAGGAAAACTCTTCTCAGCAATGATTCCACTCTTTACTGTGATTGCTCAAGGAGCAATTTGGCTTGCTATTTACTTTGTTTCAACTTTTGTAACAGAGTCAACAACAGTTGCCCAAGATAGTATTGGTGGGATTGCTACATTCATGACTTATATGGGAATGATTATGTTTGCCATTATCATGGGTGGTATGATTTCAATGTTTGCTTCACGTGGTATGGTATCAATTGGTCGTATTAATGAAGTGTTAAATACTGATCCAGCCATGAAATTTGATGAAAATGCTAAAGATGAAGTTCTTTCAGGTTCTGTCAAATTTGACCATGTGTCATTCTCTTATCCAAATGATGAAGAACCAACACTTAAAGATATTAGCTTTGAAGTAGAACCTGGTCAAATGGTTGGGATTGTCGGAGCGACTGGTGCTGGTAAATCTACATTGGCACAATTGATTCCAAGACTCTTTGACCCAACAGAAGGTACCGTTTCAGTTGGTGGAAAAGATCTTAAAACAGTTAGCCGTGGAACATTGAAGAAAAATATTTCTATTGTTCTTCAAAAAGCCATTCTCTTCTCAGGAACAATTGCTGGAAATATTAAACAGGGGAAAGCCGATGCAACTGATGAAGAAATGACTCGTGCTGCACGCATTGCCCAAGCCGCAGAATTTATTACAACTAAAGATGGTCAATATGATTCTGAAGTTGAAGAACGCGGAAATAACTTCTCAGGTGGTCAAAAGCAAAGACTTTCAATCACACGTGGAGTTGTTAAAAATCCAAATGTCTTAATTTTAGATGACTCAACATCAGCCCTTGATGCTAAATCTGAAAAACTTGTTCAAGAAGCTTTGAATAAAGACCTTAAAGACACAACCACAATTATTATTGCTCAAAAGATTTCATCAGTGGTTCATGCAGATAATATTTTGGTTCTTGACCAAGGAAAACTTGTTGGTCAAGGAACTCACCAAGAATTAGTTGCTGAGAATAAAATTTACCAAGAAATCTACGACACACAGAAAGCACAGGAGGACTAAGACATGGAAAATACCAAATCAACAAGAAAAATGTCTGACACCACACGTGCCATCCGATTTTTTTACCTCTATCTGAAAAGATATAAACTCCAATTTGCTGTAATTATGATTTTCATCATTTTAGCAACTTGGTTACAGGTTGTTTCTCCATCACTTTTGGGGGACGCCATCACTAATTTGACTAAATATGTGACTGACTTCTTTACACATCAACATGCTGGTCAATCCCAAGATGCACTACAACAAATTGCTCAACAATTAAGCCAACAAATGCACCAAACAGTAGATTGGCACAATGTTCCTGAAGTTGTGAAATCTTTGCCACAAGCAGCACAAGACCAAATCACTGCTAATCTTCCTAAAGGAACAACTTTAGAAACACTTAAAACAGTGGCAACTTCACATGCAGCCAGCACTTCTACATTCATGAAAGGAATGTGGCAATTGCTTGCAGTCTATGTAGCAACAGGTGTATCAATGTTGATTTATACCTTGCTCTTTAGTCGTATCGTTGCTCATTCAACAAATCGCATGCGTAAAGGTTTGTTTGGTAAACTTGAACGTTTGACAATTTCATATTTTGACCGTCATCAAGATGGTGATATCCTTGCTCGTTTCACATCTGACTTGGATAACATTCAAAATACTTTAAACCAAGCACTCGTTTCGGTTATTTCAAATGCTGCGGTCTTTGTGGGTGTCATTATCCAGATTTTCAATAAAGATGTGACATTTGCTTGGTTGACAGTTGCTGCTTCTCCAGTTGCCATTTTATCTGCTGTGATTATCATTCGTCAATCGAAAAAAGCAACAGACAAACAACAAGAAGAAGTTTCACAACTTAATGCCTATATGGATGAAAAAATCTCTGGGCAAAAAGCAATTATCGTTGAAGGTTTACAAGAAGATTCTATTAATGGATTCTTGGAACACAATGAAAATGTTAAAAAACGTACCTTTGCTGCTCAAGCATGGTCTGGTATGATTTTCCCATTGATGAATGGTTTCCAACTTTTATCAATTGCCATTGTTATCTTTGGTGGAACGGCCTATGTTCTTAACGATGATAGCATGTCAATTGCCACAGGTTTAGGGCTTTTGGTTGCCTTTGTTCAATACGTTCAAAGTTACTACAACCCAATCATGCAAATTTCATCAAACTTTGGTCAACTTCAACTTGCCATCACAGGGGCAACTCGTCTGAATGTCATGTTTGATGAACCAGAAGAAGTTCGTCCTGAAAATGGTAAGAAATTTGATACGATTAAAGACGGAATTCAAATCGAAAATCTTGATTTTGAATATCTTCCAGGAAAACCAGTCCTCAAAAAAGTTAATATTGATGTTAAAAAAGGACAAATGGTTGCCCTCGTTGGTCCAACTGGTTCAGGTAAAACAACAGTTATGAACTTGATGAACCGTTTCTACGATGTTAATGGTGGAGCAATTAAATTTGATGGAACTGATATTCGTGAATTTGATTTAGATAGCTTGCGTTCAAATGTCGGAATTGTTTTGCAAGAGTCTGTTCTCTTTGATGGAACGATTGCTGATAATATCAAGTTTGGTAAACCAAATGCTACTCAAGAAGAAATTGAAACAGTGGCTAAGACAACTCACATTCATGATTTCATTGATAGCTTACCTGACAAGTACGAAACACATGTTTCAGATGATGAATCAGTCTTCTCAGTTGGTCAAAAACAACAAATTTCTATCGCACGTACCATTTTGACAAATCCAGAACTTTTGATTTTGGATGAAGCAACTTCAAATGTGGATACAGTAACTGAACAACAAATTCAATGGGCGATGGAAGCTGCTATTGCTGGTCGTACTTCATTCGTTATTGCTCACCGTTTGAAAACAATTCTTAATGCAGATAAGATTGTTGTTCTTAAAGATGGTGAAGTTATCGAAGAAGGAAATCACCATGAACTTGTTGCTCAAGGTGGCTTCTACTCTGAACTTTATCACAATCAATTTGTTTTTGAATAAGAGATTATTCAGTTAAGCAATGGAAAATAAAATCACAGTTAAAATTTTAGCTGTGATTTTTTATTTAGATAAAAAAGTCTATGAAAAACTACTATAAAATGTTAAAATAGAGAGCGGTTCTTAAAAATATAATTTTTTTAAGATAATAAAAATGTGAAAAGTGATTTTGAAATAATATGAAAAAAATAGTAATTAATGGTGGGAAGCGTATTTCAGGAACCATCCCAATTTCTGGCGCAAAAAATTCAGTAGTCGCTTTGATTCCAGCAACTATCTTAGCTAACGATGTTGTAACGCTTGAAGGAGTTCCAGATATTTCTGATGTCGCAAGTTTAGTCGAAATCATGGAAATCATGGGAGCAAAAATTGAACGAAATCTTGAAGAAGGACGACTTGTGATTGATACACGCAGTGTTGTTTCTCGTCCCCTTCCTTATGGAAAAATCAACTCTTTACGTGCTTCTTATTATTTCAATGGGGCACTTTTGGGACGTTTTGGTCAGGCAACAGTAGGCTTGCCTGGTGGCTGTGATTTAGGCCCTCGTCCAACGGATTTGCATGATAAAGCCTTTAAAGCTCTAGGGGCTAAGAAGATTCAAGAAGAAGAAGCTGAGCACTTAGAAGTGATTGGTGATTCATTAGTTGGAACAACCATTTATATGGATGTTGTTTCTGTTGGGGCAACTATTAATACTATGCTTGCTGCTAGTCGTGCAAAAGGTTTAACTATCATTGAAAATGCTGCCCGTGAACCTGAGATTATTGATGTGGCGACACTTATAAATAATATGGGCGCGCAAGTTCGAGGAGCTGGAACTGACATTATCCGCATTACTGGAGTGGATGAAATGCACGGTGCTCAACATACGGTGATTCCTGACCGTATTGAAGCGGGAACTTATCTTGCCTTAGCTGCTGCTATGGGAGATGGTGTCATCATTGAAAATGTTATTTATGAACACTTGGAATCTTTCATTGCTAAACTTGAAGAAATGGGTGTAGGTTTGACCATTCGTGAAGATAGTATTGAAGTTCATAAATCAGAAAATCTAAAATCAGTCAATATTACTTCTGTTCCTTACCCAGGGTTTGCGACGGATTTGCAACAACCAATTACACCACTTTTATTGAAAGCAAAAGGTCGTGGTTCAATTGTTGATACGATTTATCAAAAACGTGTCAATCATGTCCCTGAATTAGCTCGTATGGGTGCTAATATTTCTGTTTTAGATGATCGAATTATTTATGACGCTCCTAATGAATTAACTGGTAGTTGTGTTCAAGCAACTGACTTACGTGCTGGTGCGGCTTTGGTTACTGCTGGAATTATTGCCAGTGGAACTACAAAAATCTCTAATATTGAGTTTATCCTACGGGGTTATGACCACATTATTGAAAAATTGACTGCTGTTGGTGTAGATATTCAATTGATTGAAGAGTGACAAAAGTGATTTATTTTCGTATAGACTAATGAGAAAGGAAATAAGATGGCTGATAAATTAAAATTTGAAATCATTGAAGAATTGATTGTTCTCTCTGAAAATGCAAAAGGTTGGCGTAAAGAATTAAATCGTGTTTCTTGGAATGATGCCGAACCTAAATATGACATTCGTACTTGGTCACCTGACCATGAAAAAATGGGTAAAGGAATTACTTTATCTGAAGAAGAATTTGGTGTTCTCTTAAAAGAATTAGGAAATAAATAAAAGCCCTGAGATTTCAGGGCTTTTTTTTAATGGGTAAATGTTATCACAATAAGGATAAGATAAATAATCAAAGTAATAAAGAAGGTCAAGCGCCACCAGAGTTTTAAAAAGCGACGATAGGTAAATTGTTTATAATAAAGCAAATCAAGCAACAACAAAACAAGCGCTAAGCCAGAAATGATTAGCAGGTAGTATGGAATGATGCTGATACTTGTAACATTTTTAGAAAAAATTTGCATCCCTAAGATGAGAAATATTGTAAAAACATCTGGAATTTTTAGTTTGCGATTGGTTAAGTGACGAAGTCTAAAAAACTTGAAAATGAAAACCAATGCAATAAAGACAATAAGGGGATAAAGCGCCATAAGTACTTTTATAAACATAGACTAATTGTATCGGTTTTGCCTTAGTTTGTAAAGTATTTATTTGTGTGAGAAAGTGCACGAATAAGTGCTAAGCCAAAGATAGTGACAAGGACAGCTTTAATAATTTCAACAATGACAAATGGTGTGAATCCAAGCTTTAAGGCCAATGACCAGTCGACATTGGTAAAAAATTTGAGCCACAATGTTCCGATAACTAACATAAGCAGGTGTCCTACAATATTTATGATAAAAGCAGGGATGGTCTTATAATTAATTTGATGAAGGCCAAAAGAAATAAGAGTTCCCATTATTAAAAAGGCAATTAGAAAACCACCTGTTGGGCCAAAAAGAACCGCAATTCCTGATGTCCCACCAGTGAATACGGGAATTCCAATAAATCCTAGCAGGAGATAGAGTAAGATAGCAAAAAAAGTTTCACGCGCTTTTAGTACTGTGGCAACAAGTCCTACGGCAAGTGTTTGTAAGGTGACGGGCACAATACCAATTGGGATAGACAGAGGAGAGAGAACCGCAATAATTGCTGCACCAAGAGCAATTAGGGTTAAAGAATATAATTTTGTATTTTGCATTAAGAATCCTTTGTTTTATGTATAAAATAAAATATACTAAAAAAGAAGAATTTTTGCAAACTCTTGCTTTAATAAACAAAAAATTACTGACAGAAATTCTGTCAGTAATTTTATTCTCTAATTTCGACAAATTGAGCATGAACAAAGTCAGCAAGGACTTTAGGAGCGATTTTTATGCTACGCCCAACTTCGCCAGCTGAACAAACGATAAAGTCGTGCTCTAAGGCAATAGAATCAATGAAAATTGGGAATTTTTTATTTTGCCAAATCCCCACAGGATTATTTGCACCGTGAATATAACCTGTCGTTTTTTGCAAGTCTTTTTGAGGAATCATGCTTACTTTTTTATTGCCCGAAACTTTGGCCAATTTTTTTTCTGACAAATGCTCTGTCAGTGGAAGAATACCAATGACAGGGCCAGTTTTATCGCCGATTAGTGCTAGGGTTTTATAAATATCACTGCGGCTGATATCCACAGGGAGGCTATTACTTTCTAAAGCGTTAATTGCAAGTCCAGTATGCTCAATTTTTGCCTTATCAAGAATTTGTTCTACAAGTGTTTTCTTTAATTTTTGCTTTTTAGACATAGCTTTATTATAGAAGAATTTGTGCTGACTGACAAGATAAAATAATTTTACTGACAGATTTTATTAGTAATTGCTATAAATGAAAAGTTTAGGGAATTTTTTGACGAAAATGATCAAAATGACAAATGCAGCAATAGCAGTCAAAATTGCACTGATTCCATTGACAGCAAGAGAATAAGCCACGGCTCCCCAGCCTTTCCAAGCGTATTGGCTCCAGAAAATGATTCCGGCAATAAAATGGAAGAAGTATTTAAGAAGAACAGCAACAAAAGTTCCCAAAAGAACTGGTACAAGTTTTAGAGGGGCTGTTTTTTGGCGGAAAAGTCCAGCAATTCCAAGTGAAACAGGGGCGATGAGATATTCAAGAAAAGCTTGAGACAAGGTTAAAATATAAGCGTGTCCAGTAATCATTGACAGAATTCCCCAGATTAATCCACCAACAAGTCCAGCTGTTAGGCCGCGACGAAAACTGAGAATAAGAATTGGGATACAGGCGATTTCAACAATAATCCAGCCATAAACAGTATTTGGAATAAGGCTGATGATGAAGGCGAGTGCCGCCATGAAGGCAATTTCCGTTAATAAACGGACATTGAACTTAGAATTAGACATAAAAAAACTCCTTTTTGATGCGCACAAAAGGAGGGTTAGAAATTAGACATTTGTCTTAACACATTCCTACGCTGGCATTACCCAGATCAGGTCAGATGGTATTTCTCGCTACTGACAGTTTTGTCAATAGACCCATTGTGCAAATATTTATTTTTACCCTTTAAGTTTAGCATATTTTAAGTTGAAAAGCATTTTTTTAAGATTGTTAATCTATTTTATAAATTAAACTTAAAAAATATTTAAGGCAACATAAAAAATCAATAATTCAAAAAAAACGAAAGTCTGTTAGAATAAGTCTATACACAAATTCGGACAAAATAAAAGCGGTCGAGTAAGTAATTGTGAAGGTCAGCACAGAGAGCTTGTAGCGGTGAGAGCAAGCCTGAGTGAAGCAATGAAAATGGCTTGATAAGCGTAGCAAGAGTGAGGTTTAACTAAGCTCTTGACGGAATGGTTCTCGTTATTGAACTTGAAAGTTGCCTTTGGGATCTGAAAATTTTCAGTGAACTAAAAAGTGCTTAAATCAAGAATGGTACCACGATATAGCTCGTTTCTTTATATGAAATGAGCTATTTTTATTTAGCATGAGCGCTTTATCTTGAAGAATTTGTTTAGTATTAGAAAAATTAACAGGTGCACGGTTAATTTTTCTAATAGATGTAAAAAGTTTATCAAAAGGGGAATAATTGATTTTGAAAAATAAATCAATTAGAAAAAAGGGAGAAGAAATGAATCCAAGAAACAGAAATATTTTAATTGTCGTTATTGTTGTTGTAATTGTTGCTATCGCTGCATTTTTCGGTTTTAATCATAAATCTGGTGAAAGTAAAACGGCAAATAAAACTGTGAATATTGGAATAATGACAGGAACAAAAGAAGATGATGCCATTTGGTCAACTGTTTCTAAAACAGCTAAAGATAAATATGGAATTACTTTAAAATTCACTCATTTTACAGATTATACACAACCAAATACAGCTTTGAAAAACGGCGATATTGATTTGAATGCCTTCCAACATTATGCTTTCTTGAATGCTTGGAATAAAGCTAATGACGGTGATTTGAAAGCAATTGGTAATACAACAATTTCACCAATTCGTCTTTATTCTAAAAAAATTACTTCATTGAGCCAAATTAAATCAGGAGATACAATTGCAGTACCTAATGACGCTTCAAATGAAAGTCGTGCACTTTATGTCTTGAAGAATGCTGGTTTGATTGGCCTTTCTGTATCAGGTGATACACTTGCGACAGTCAAAGATATTAATTCAAATCCAAAAAATTTGGTCATTAAAGAATTAGATGCGGCACAAACACCGCGTGCGCTTGATTCAATTACAGCGGCAGTAATTAATGACGATTTTGCAACAACAGCAAAATTAACGGTTGAAGAGTCTATTTATACTGAACCTGTAAACAAAGATAGCGAGCAATGGATTAATATTATCGTTGCAAATAAAAAAGATGCTAATAACAAAATTTATAAAGAAGTTGTGAAAGCCTACCAAACTGAAGCAACGAAAAAAGCAATTGAGAAAGCTTATCCTGATAAGAGAAAAATTGCTGCTTGGGGATTGAAACTCGACTAAGTAATTTCGTTAAAAAGTAACGGTTAGGTGAAAACTTTGGAAATTTCTACTTTAGAAATTTCTGCCTTAGGGCTAATAAATTTTACTGACAGAAGACTCAAACTGATTACGAACGGTTTGGTCAGTAGAAATTGGAGAAGATTATGAATCCTAGAAATCGTAATATAATTATTGGAATAATTGTTGTTGTTATTGTAGCTATTGCTGCATTTATCGGCTTTGGTCAAAAATCTCAAGCAAATAAAACGGTAAATAAAACAGTGAAAATTGGGATAATGACAGGAACAAAAGAAGATGACAGCATTTGGCAAACGGTATCTAAAACTGCTAAAGATAAATATGGAATTACTTTGAAATTCACACACTTTACGGATTATACTCAGCCAAATACAGCATTGAAAAATGGCGATATTGACTTAAATGCCTTTCAACATTATGCTTTTTTAAAAGCATGGAATAAAGCAAATAATGGCAATTTAGTGGCGATTGGGGATACAGTGATTTCGCCAATCAGTGTTTACTCAAAACAACTCAAAAATATTTCAGATATCAAAGAGGGTGGAACCATTGCGGTACCAAATGATGCTTCTAACGAAAGTCGTGCCCTTTATGTCTTGAAGTCTGCGGGATTGATTAAATTGGATGTTTCTGGTCAAACACTGGCGACGGTCAAAGATATCACATCAAATCCAAAAAATTTGGTCATTAAAGAACTTGATGCTTCACAAACTGCGCGTGCTTTAGATTCAGTCGATGCAGCAGTTATCAATAATAATTATGCCGTTACTGCTGGTTTAAAGAAATCTGATGCCATTTTTACAGAACCAGTTAATAAAGATAGCCAACAATGGATTAATATTATTGTTGCTAATAAAAAAGACGAAAACAACACTGTTTATAAAGATGTTGTCAAAGCTTATGAAACAGAAGCAACCAAAAAAACTATTGCTAAGGCTTATCCGGACAAGAGTACAATTCCTGCTTGGGGCTTGAAATTAAAATAATTGTTTTTAATACTCAAATAAGTCTCTCTTCATTGAGAGGCTTATCGTTCAAAGAAGGTCTGAACACTTGTGAAATAGAATATTTTATAAGTATTCAGTAGAATTTGGGGAAAAATTTGAATCCGAAAAATAGAAATATTATTGTTGCACTCGCAGTGATTATCGTTGTTGCTTTGGTTGCTTTCTTTAGTTTAAATCATCAAGCAAGTAAAAAATCAACCGCTCAAAAAACAGTTAAGGTTGGAATCATGAGTGGGGACAAGCAAGATCAAGAGGTCTGGAAATCAGTAGCTAAAACCGCCAAAGAAAAATATGATTTAAAGCTAAAATTTGTTTATTTTTCTGATTATAATCAACCTAATGAAGCACTTCTTTCGGGAGATATTGATGTCAATGCCTTTCAATCTTATAATTATGTGAAAACTTGGAATAAAGCACATAAGAGTGATATTGTGGCAGTAGGAAATACTTATATTACACCAATGCACATTTATTCAAAAGAAGTCAGCAAATTGTCAGATTTAAAAGAAGGCTCAACCGTTGCAATACCAAATGATGCTTCAAATGAAAGTCGGGCATTGTTCGTGCTCCAAAGTGCAGGTTTGATTAAATTGACAACAAGTGATTCTAGCAAATTAGTTGGCTTACCAGATATCACAGAAAATCCGCATCAATTGAAATTCAAGGAAGTGGATGCAAGCCAAACACCGCGTGCGCTTGATTCTGTTGCTTTGTCAGTGGTTAACTATAATTATGCAACCGCAGCTAGCTTACCAAATTCTGAATCTGTCTATATGGAACCTCTCAACAAAACTTCTGCTCAGTATATTAACTTTATTGCTGCGACAAGTAAAGAAAAAAATAATAAAGTTTACAAAGAAGTTGCCAAGGCTTATGCTTCAAAAGCGACAGAAAAAGCAATCAAAGAACAATATCCAGATGGCGGAGAATTGCCAGCTTGGAACTTGAAACTTTGAAAATGAAAGGATTTATTTATGAATCCAAGAAATCGAAAAATTCTTTTTGGAAGTTTGCTTTTGCTGGTTATTATCGTTGGTTTAATCACTTTTACTTTAAGGCAAGGAAAAAGCAAATCTACTTCTGTCAGTAAAATCGTAAAAATAGGTTTGATGCCTGGTGGGAAACAAGAAGATGCCATTTGGAAACAAGTTCAAAAAAATGCAAAAGACCAATTTGGGATTACTTTAAAATTTGTCAATTTTACTGACGGAGATCAGCCCAATAAAGCTTTGGCTAACCATGAAGTGGACCTCAATGCCTTTCAACATTACGCTTACTTGAAATCATGGAATAAAGCTAATAATGGAAATATCGTATCAATTGGTGATACAATTATTACGCCGATTCATTTGTATTCGACAAAGTATAAAAATGTGACGGAAATTCCTGATAAAAGTACGATTGCTATCCCAAATGATGTTACCAATGAAAGCCGCGCCCTTTATGTTTTAAAAAATGCAGGACTCATTAAACTTGATACTTCTAGAGGAGCATTAGCAACGGTTAAAGATATCAGAGATAATCCGAAAGGCTTAATTATCAAAGAAATTGATGCAAGTCAAACCCCACGTGCGCTTGATTCTGTTGCTGCAGCAGTCATTAATTATAATTTTGCTATTTCAGCAAAAATTTCGGAGAAAGAATCAATTTATCAAGAACCTTTAAATGAAGATTCAGCTCAATGGATTAATTTTATTGCGGCAAATCAGTCTGATAAAAATAATAAAGTTTATAAAGAAGTGGTCAAAGCTTATGAGCAAAAAAATATCGCTGATACCATTAAAAAAGAATATCCAGATGGTGGAGAACTCCCCGCTTGGAATTTAAAATTGTAACTAAGAAAACTCGTCAGAGACGAGATTTTCTGTCAGTACTGACAAAAGAGAAAATAACTTTGTCAGTACTGACAGAGAATGAAAAAAGATAAAGGAAAACAATATGACAGCAATTATTGAATTAAATAATCTTTCTGTACAATTTCATCAGAAAGGACGATTAGTCACAGCAGTAAAAGATGCTACTTTACACATTGAAAAAGGGGATATTTATGGAGTAATTGGTTATTCTGGGGCTGGTAAATCAACTTTGGTCAGAACCATTAATCTCCTTCAAAAACCGACCAAAGGTCAAATTGTGATTAATGGTGAGAAGATTTTTGATAGTGAAAATCCTGTAAAATTTACTGGCGCGAAATTACGTGAGTTTCGTCAAAAGATTGGGATGATTTTTCAACATTTTAATCTTTTAAGTGAAAAAACCGTTTTTAATAACGTGGCTTTTGCTTTACAGCATAGCCAAATCGAAGATAAAAACGGGAAAAAACGTTATCTTACAAAAAAAGAAAAAACGGATAAAGTGACCGAATTATTAAAATTAGTTGATTTAGAAGAGCTTTCTGATAAGTATCCAGCTCAGCTTTCTGGGGGACAAAAACAAAGAGTTGCTATTGCGCGTGCACTTGCTAATGACCCTGAGATTTTGATTTCAGATGAAGGAACATCAGCACTTGATCCAAAAACAACCAATCAAATCTTAGATTTACTTAAATCTCTTCATGAAAAATTGGGAATCACAGTTGTTTTAATTACACATGAGATGCAAGTGGTTAAGGAAATTGCTAATAAAGTAGCTGTTATGCAAAATGGTGAAATCATTGAACAAAATTCATTAATTGATATTTTTGCACAACCTAAAGAAGCTTTAACAAAACAATTTATTGAAACAACAAGTTCGGTCAATCGTTTTATTGCCAGTCTTTCTAGAACAGAACTTCTGGCACAATTAGCAGATGATGAAGAATTAATTCACTTAGATTATTCAGGTTCAGAGCTTGAAGACCCTGTGGTTTCTGATATTACGAAAAAATTTGATGTAACAACTAACATTTTCTATGGTAATGTTGAGTTACTTCAAGGACAACCTTTTGGTTCATTAGTTTTGACCTTAAAAGGTTCAAGTGAACATCGGGCTGCCGCAAAGGCATATTTTGTTGAAAGACATTTAAAATTTGAAGTTTTAGGTAAAATTGAAAGGACGGTAGACTAATGGCAGAATGGTTTGCACATACATTTCCTAATGTGGTTTATTTAGGATGGACAGGTGAGACGGGTTGGTGGACAGCAATTGTTCAAACGCTTTATATGACATTTATTTCAGCACTTATTGGTGGTTTATTGGGATTGATATTTGGAATTGGTGTTGTGGTGACTGCTGAAGATGGAATTACACCTAATCGACCATTATTTTGGATTTTAGATAAAATTGTTTCTATCGGACGGGCTTTTCCCTTTATTATCTTATTAGCAGCAATTGCTCCCTTGACTAAAATTTTGGTGGGGACACAGATTGGTGTTACTGCGGCTTTAGTTCCATTGGCTCTAGGAGTGGCTCCTTTTTATGCCAGACAAGTTCAAGCTTCGCTTGAGTCTGTTGACCATGGAAAAGTTGAAGCAGCTCAAACGGTGGGAGCTGATTTTCTCGATATTGTTTTCACGGTCTATCTTCGTGAAGAATTAGCTAGTTTAATTCGTGTTTCAACCGTTACTTTAATTTCCTTGATTGGTTTGACTGCAATGGCTGGTGCGATTGGAGCTGGTGGACTAGGAAATACGGCCATTTCTTATGGATATAATCGCTTTGCCAATGATGTTACTTGGTTTGCAACCATTTTAATCTTGATTTTTGTTTTATTGGTTCAGCTTGTTGGGGATTTCTTAGCTAGACGGGTTTCACATCGATAATTTATCAAATAATTTTAGATAAAAATATTTTATAAAAAGGAGAAACAATGAAAAATAACTCTGTAAAAATTGTTGTTGCCACTGGGATTGGGGCTGCTTTGTTTGTGATTATTGGTTGGCTAATTAATATTCCTACACCAATTCCAAATACTAGTATTCAATTGCAATATGCGGTCCTTGCCCTATTTTCAGCCTTATTTGGCCCTTTAGCTGGTTTCTTGATCGGATTTATTGGTCATGCCCTTAAAGATTCATTTCTCTATGGTGCGCCTTGGTGGACTTGGGTTTTAGGCTCAGGTTTAATAGGCTTATTTCTAGCTTTTGGAGTCAAAAGAGAAACTTTGACTCAAGGAATTTTTGGAAATAAAGAAATCATTCGTTTTAATATTGTTCAATTTTTAGCCAATGTCGTAGTTTGGGGAATTATTGCTCCAATTGGGGATGTTTTAGTTTATAGTGAACCGGCAAATAAGGTCTTCACACAAGGAATTGTTGCTGGTTTAGTAAATGCATTGACTATTGCCGTAGCAGGAACTTTACTACTCAAACTCTATGCTGCTACCAGAACCAAATCTGGCTCACTCGATAAAGAATAAAAAGCTCCAGATATGCTAAAATAAAAGCAGCAAATATTTGCTGCTTTTACGCTTGTATCGGTTTAATAAAGCACAAAAAATAAAGTATCTCTAAAAAGAAGGATAAAAATGGAAGCCTTAATTTCGTTCAAAGATTTTACATTTAAATATGATTTACAAAAAAATCCAACTTTAAAAAAGATTAATTTGGAAATATTTCCTGGGGAAAAAGTACTGATTGTCGGTCCTTCTGGTTCAGGTAAATCAACGATTGGTTCTTGTCTTAATGGGATTTTGCCTCATTTACATAAAGGAGAAGCAAGTGGTGAACTCTCAATTGCTGGTTTGCCCTTTGGGACTTCAATTGCTGAATTATCTGAAAAGGTGTCGACGATTTTGCAGGATACTGATGGCCAGTTTATTGGTTTGAGCGTTGCTGAGGATATTGCTTTTGCTTTGGAAAATGATGGTCTGATTCATGATGAACTGGTCAGTAAAGTGGCCTATTGGTCAGACAAAACAGAAATAAATAAACTCTTGAATCATCGTCCCCAAGATTTGTCGGGAGGACAAAAGCAGCGGGTTTCTTTAGCTGGTGTTTTGATTGATGAATCGCCAATTTTGCTTTTTGATGAACCTTTAGCCAATTTGGACCCGCAAACTTGCTTAGAAACAATGGCTTTGATTAAGGATATTCATGAAAATAATGAAGTCACTACGATTATCATCGAACACCGAATCGAAGAAGTTTTACCGCTTGGTATTGATAAAATTGTCGTGGTCAACGACGGCGAAATTGTTGCAACTGGAAGTCCTGCTGAATTATTAAAAACAGAAATTTTTAATGAAAATTCATTACGCGAGCCCCTCTATCTCTCAGCATTAAAAGCTGCAAATGCTACAAAATTACTGACAGATTTTTCTGACCTAAAAAGTTTGGAAGTCCTGTCAGCAAAAAAATTACTGACAGATTTTTTAGACACTTATAAATTTACTGACAAGGCTGTCAGCAAAAATAATATTCTGTCAGTAAAAAATTTATCAGTAAATTTTGCTCAACATGAAGTTCTAAAAGGCATTAATTTAGAAGTTCAAGAAGGAGAAAAAATTTCAATTGTCGGGAAAAATGGAGTTGGTAAATCAACCTTTGCCAATGCACTCTGTCATTTTGTTGAAGCGAGTGGCGAAATTTTATACCGAGGGCAATCGATTATTGCTGATTCTATTTCTGAACGTGCGAAAAAAATTGGCTATATTATGCAAAATCCAAATCTGATGATTTCGCAAAATATTGTCAGTGATGAGGTGGCAGCTGGTTTACGACTTCGCCATGTTGATGAAAAAATGATTCAAGATAAAGTTGAAGAAATTTTGAAAGTTTGTGGGCTTTATCCTTTTAGAAATTGGCCAATTTCTTCTTTGAGTTATGGTCAGAAAAAAAGAGTGACGATTGCTAGTATTTTAATACTAGAACCTGAAATTTTAGTCCTTGACGAGCCAACAGCTGCTCAGGATTTACAATCTTATCGGGAAATCATGGATTTTCTTGACGAACTTAACCGCCGTCTTCATTTAACAATGATTATGATTACGCACGATATGTATTTAATTACAGAATATAGTGACCGGACCCTTGTTTTTGCTGACGGGAAAATTATTGCTGACAGCAGTCCTTATCAAATTTTAGAAAATGAAGATTTTGTAAAAATGGGCAATTTAAGTCAACCAAGCCTTTATCAACTTGCCAGACAAACAGATACCAATCCCGTTTTACTGACAAAAGCTTTCATCAATTTTCAGAATCAGGAGAGATTAAAGCATGAATAATCAACTTAGTGTTCTAGGCTATCAAGCTGGAAATTCTTTTATTTACCAACTGAATGCAACAGCAAAACTCCTTTTCTTTCTATTAATTTCTATCAGCAGTATGGTGACTTATGATACGAGATATTTGGCTTTTGTTGCTTTATTTTCGGTAGTTTTATTTTATTTTTCTAAAATTCCTTTTTCATCAGTAAAAAGGGTTGCCCAATTTGCAGCAATTTTTGCGATTTTAAATCTGCTTTTTGTATTTATTTTTGACCCTGGATATGGCGCGCGACTTTATGATTCAAAAACAATCCTTTGGGGACCTCTTACTTTAGAAGAACTTTTTTACCTTTTTAATCTCGTCTTGAAGTATTTTTCAACCATTCCGCTCGCTTTACTCTTTATCTTAACTACTAATCCGAGCCAATTTGCCAGTAGTTTAAATAAAATTGGTCTGCCTTATCGTTCCTCATATTCGGTTTCCTTAGCGCTGCGCTATATTCCTGATATGCAAGAAAGATTTTTAGCAATCCGTAATGCTGGACAGGCCAGAGGAATGGATTTATCAAAAAAAGTAGGACTTTTTTCGCGAATAAAATTAAATGTTCAATTGTTACTTCCTTTAATTTTTTCCAGTTTAGAACAAATTGATACTATTTCCACAGCTATGGAGCTTAGACGATTTGGTAAAAAGAAGAAAAGAAGTTGGTATTCTTATCAACCTTTGAATGTTAAAGATTACTTGGTTATCTTGCTTGCGCTTTTAGGAGTGGCGATTGTTGTTCTTCTCTTCTTTGTAAATCAGGGCCGATTTTTTAATCCATTTCATTAAAAAAAGCAGGTTTTCTGCTTTTTTCTTATCTTGCAAAAATGGGTGGAAAATGGCATAATAGGACTTGTAAAAAACTTTTGACAAGCCAATTGTTTGCAAAAGATAATAAAATTTGAATTAAATCTTAAAAAAGAACTTCCAAAAGAATTAGAAGGGAAAAACATGGAAAATAAAATACGTGAATTGCGCCGATTATCTCATCTTTCACAAGAGGATGTCGCACATATCGCTCACGTCTCGCGTCAGACGATTAATGCGATTGAAAATGACAAATACGACCCAGAGTTAACGCTTGCTTTCAAACTTGCAGAAACCCTAGGGACAACCGTTGATGAGCTTTTTAACTATCAACCAACCGTTGTGAAAAGGAAAGAAAACGATGTATTTTGGTGCGAAAAATATCAATGTGTCTTATGGAAAAGAGCAGGTATTGAAAAACGTAACGCTGTCGATTGAAAAAGGAAAAACGACAGCTATTATTGGAGTCAATGGTTCTGGGAAATCAACGATTTTAAAGGCACTTGGACGTTTAATTAAATCGGATGGACAGGTTATCTTTGATAATCAACCTTTAAGTCAACATTCTAATCGTGAAATTGCTAGAATTTTAGCGCTCTTGCCTCAATCAATTACTGCCCCAGCTGATATTACAGTCTATGAACTTGTCAGTTTAGGACGTTTCCCACATCAAAAATTAATGCAACAACGTCTCTCAAAAGAAGATATTTTGTTCATAGAAGAATTGATGAGAGAAACAAAGATTTGGGACATTCGAGAAAGTAAGATATCAGAACTTTCTGGTGGACAAAAACAAAGAGTTTTTATCACGATGATTTTAGCTCAAGATAGTGAGATTATTTTATTAGATGAACCAACGACTTATCTAGATTTAGCTCATCAGTTAGATATTTTATGTTTATTAAAAGATTTGGCGACAAAGAGAAATAAAACCATTGTTTACGTCATTCACGATTTAAATCATGCCGCTCGTTTTGCTGACAATCTAGTCCTTGTTAAAGACGGAGAAGTGGTTGAAGAAGGAACTGTTGATGAGTTATTTACTCAAAAAACGTTGAAAGAATGCTTTGGATTAGATGTCACTTTAGGATGTGATACCTTTACCAAAAAATTAATGATTACTGGGGTGAAAGATGCCTAAAAAACATTTTCTGACAATCTTTTTTGCCCTAGTTTTTTCTTTACTTTTTTTGTCAGTAATATACCTGATGCTTGGAAATAAAAATGTTCCTCTGACAGAAATTTTAGTAAATAAAATGGTCTTACAATTAAGATTTCCAAGATTAATAAGTCTTTATCTCACAGGATTTCTCTTATCCGTCAGTGGATTTATTGTTCAAATTATGACTAGAAACCCAATTGCCGAAATGGCAACTTTAGGGATTTCTGGCGGTTCGAGCTTGGCTTTATCACTCATTTTAACTTTGGGTTGGTCAACAAATGATGGGATTTCAGTTCTAGTTTCATCACTAGGAGCATTTATTGCTTTAGCCGTCGTCATGCTTTTGACTGCCAGAACGCATTTTCAGCCATTAAAAGTTGTACTAGTTGGAACGTCAGTTGGACTTTTTGCAACTAGTTTAGCCAGCTCCTTAACTTTTGCCAGCCACGATACACAGGCCTATTTTCGCTGGATTGTGGGTTCTTTTTCAGGGATAACTAATACTAAAGTTCTTTTGATGGCAGTAGTAAGTCTTATTTTTCTTATCCTCTTGCTTTTATTTTCAAAACAAATTTATTTATTGAATTTTGGTGATGAGCTTGCTCAATCTTTTGGGATTTCTGTCAATTTTGTTCGTTTAGTCATTATGTTTTTAGTTGCGCTGGCTTCTGGTGTAACTGTTGCCTCAGTTGGGGTGGTCAGCTTTGTCGGTTTGATTGCTCCACATATTGCCAAGAAGCTTGTCAGAGCTAATTTTTGGCAAAATGTAATTCTGTCAGTACTGACAGGAATGTTATTGCTTGTTTTAGCTGATTTGATAGCCAGAAATTTATTTAAACCTTACGAATTTCCAGCAGGAAGTCTAACCATGCTTCTAGGTGCTCCCTTCTTTCTTTGGGTTATTACAAAGGAGGCAAAATAGAATGAAAAGAAAATTCACTTTACTTTTTGTCCTGCTTTTGGTTTTGATAGTGGTTGATTTGACGCAATTTTCAACAAATCCTCAAATTCTATCAATCCTAATTCCTAATTTTCGTCTTCCTCGTTTAATAACAATCCTGTCAGCTGGAATTGCTCTTTCCTTATCAGGCTTTATTATCCAAAATATTACAGAAAATCCTTTAGCTGATAGTGGAACAATTGGGATAACCTCTGGTGCTTCGGCAGGAAGTGTTGCTTTTTTACTGATTGCTGACCATTTTAAGCTGACAGGACTTTGGAATTTTTCCTATCCTATTTTTGCTTTAATAGGTGCTCTTCTTTCATTTGTCTTAATTTACTTTTTTGCCTTAAGAAAGCAAGTTTCTTCTGTCAGAGTTTTACTGACAGGAATTGCAATTACCGCTTTTTTCCAAGCATTAATCACAATTGGTCAGCTTTCAGTCAATGCCTTTGACTTTCAGAAAGTTGCAGTTTGGCTGTCAGGAGATATCTGGCAAACGGGAAGCACTTATTTGTTCATTTGTGTTCTCTTATTAGTAATTGGCTTGATTATTTTGCCATTTTTCTTAAGAAAACTTGAAATCCTCTCACTTGGCGAAGAAATGGCAACTACTTTAGGATTAGAAGTTCAAAAAACGAAAATCTATCTTTACTTGTTAGCACTCCTTTTTGCAGCTGTCGGTGTTTTATTGGTTGGAGGATTAGCATTTGTTGGTTTAATTGCCCCTCATATTGCTCGTGAAATCGCTGGTTTTAAATCACGAAAAAGTTTAATTGCCACCGCGCTTTCTGGTATGATTATTTTATCTTTTGCTGATATTATTTCACAAACAATCATTGCACCATCAAGTTTACCTTTAGGTTTTGTAGTTGCCTTTATTGGCGCTCCATACTATATTTATCTTATTCAAAAAGTTTAAGAAATTAATTTACTTTTAGTAAATTTCTTATAAAAAAATATCGGCTTATTTTTAAAAAATAGCCTAAAAATAGAGGAGAATCTTTTGAAAAAAGTACTCACAACCCTAATCGCTGCAGGAGCTTTACTTACTTTAGCTGCCTGTTCATCAAATTCATCATCAAAAAAAGCGACATCAAGCGATGATAAAGTGACCTTTCACGCTTTAAATGGGGACGTCAAAGTTCCTAAAAATCCTAAACGTATTGCTGTTCAAAATTATCCAGATGAAGTCGCTTCATTAGGTGCAAATGTTGTTGGAACAGATTCATGGGCCTTTCCAAATACCTTCTTATCAAAAGACCAAAAGAAGAATATGGTTGATTTAGGAGCGCCAAAATTCAATATGGAAAAATTGATTGCTCAAAATCCTGATTTGATTATTACAGTTGATAAAGACCAAGTAGCAGACTATCAAAAAGTAGCCCCTACTGTTCTTGTCAATTATAAGGACCTCTCAGGAATGAATAAATCATTGGATTACTTCGCTAAACTCCTTAATCGCGAAGATGAAAAAGCAAGTTTCCTTAAAAACTTTAAAAAAGAAGCCGATAAGCAAAAAGAAAAATTGGCAAAGGTTGATGTTAAACCAGCTAAAAACACAATTTCACTTCTTGAACTCCAAGGAGATAAGGTTTATGCCTTCGGTGACAATTTTGCTCGTGGCGGACAAGCTTTGACGACTGGTTTAGGCTTTAAAGAATCAAGCAAAATGGCCGAACTCTCAAAAGGCGTAGGTTATGCTGAAGTAAATACTGAAAGCTTAGGAGAATTTGATGCAGACTATATCTTTATTGACTTTGCAGATAAAGATAAAGAACAATATGCTGCATTAAAAAATAATCCAGCTTGGCAAAACCTCAAAGCAGTTAAAGAAGGACATGTGATTACGATGGACTACGACAAAGTTTACTTCTTTGGCGGACCAACAGCGGCTAAAGAAGAGCTGTCACTCTACACTGACGCTATCATTAAAGCTACAAAATAAAAAGAAAAAGTGTATAATCAACTTATACACTTTTTTTGTAAAAAATTAAGGACTTTATGACATGAATATTAAACAATTACGGTACGTCGTCGCCATTGCTAATAGTGGAACTTTTCGTGAGGCTTCAGAGCAACTCTTTGTTAGTCAACCCTCAATGTCGATTGCGGTTAAAGACTTGGAGCAAGAACTAGGTTTTCAAATCTTTGAGAGAACAAATACAGGTGCGACTTTAACTATTGAAGGCGAACGTTTTTATGAACAAGCACAGACTGTTTTACGTAATTTTGAAACTTTTGAATCAAAATATTCTAAGCCAAAAGAGTCTGATAAGACTTTCTCAGTTGCCAGTCAACACTATGATTTTCTAGCACCAGTTGCAGTGGAATTTGCAAAGAAAAATCCTGAAATCAAAAATTTTAGAATTTTTGAGTCAACTACTTATAATATTTTGCAAGAAGTGGCGCAAGGGCACAGTGAACTTGGAGTGGTTTATCTCAATAAACAAAATCGCTCAGGGATTTTAAGAATGCTCAATAAACTTGAATTAGATTACGAAGAAATTTTCTTATCGCAAACGCATATCTATATTCGCAAAGGCCATCCACTAGCTCAACGTGAAACAATTTCAGATGATGATTTAAAACCGCTAGATCGTGTGCGATTTACACAAGAAAATGAACAGTTTCTTTACTATTCTGAAGATTTGATTGAGACTTTTGAAAATACCTTGATTTATAACGTCACTGACCGTGCAAGTTTAAATGGAATTTTAGAACGGACAGATGCCTACGCAACAGGTCTTGGTTTTATTGATAAAGAGAGCGTCCATAATGTAACAGTTGTCCCTATGGAGGGAGACAATGGAAATAGTTTGATTTTAGTCAAACATCGTGGACATTTATTATCAAATGCGGCGACTTCTTATAAACGTAGTCTTGAAGTCTACTTTGAAAACTATGAATTTTAAACAATAGCTAAAATAAATACTCTCTGAATAATTTTCAGAGAGTATTTTTATAACTTATTATAATTTACTTGCTTGGTCTTTTTGAGCCAAACGAATGAGGAACATTGCAAGGAGAATGATAATGATTCCCCCAAGTGGAGTAAAGACAACACTTGAGCCTTTAGAAATTTGTCCTCCAACAAATGAGCCTAAAGTAATTCCGACATTGAAAGCTGCAATGTTAAAAGCTGAAACTAAAGTAATATCTTTTGGCGTAAATTTCTCTGCCAATTGAACAACGTATAGTTGTAAACCAGGGACATTCATAAAGGCAAACAAGCCCAAAAGTAAAGTTGCAATCAATCCCAAAGCTTGCGAAGCTAAACTTGCACTGATAAAAAGAAAAAGTAAACTCAAAGCTAAAGCCGCAAACATTTTTTGAAGGGCAGGTAGGATATTTTTATTTGCTAGATGTCCACCTAGTGAATTACCAATGGCAACCATCACACCATAAGCAACCAGAATAATCACTACTGTACTTGCTGAAAATCTAAAAGTTCCTTCAAGGATTGGTGTAAGATAAGTATAAGCCGCGAAAGTTCCTCCATAACCAAAAGAGGTGATAAAAAGAGACATTAAAATTGATTTATTAGTAAAAATTCTAGCAAGCCCACTTAAATTAATTTTTCCGGGAATTGGAAGCCCTTTTGGAACAAGAATACTAGTAGCAATCAGTCCAATTAAGCCAATAACAACAATGAAAACAAATGACATATGCCAGTTAGAGTGCTGACCAATGAAAGTCCCTAAAGGAACACCAATGACAGTAGCAACGGTTAATCCTGTAAACATGAGGGCGATTGCTGAGGCCCTTTTCTCAGGTCGAACAACATCAGCGGCAATGACTGTGGAAATTGACATGAAAATACCATGAGCAAGTGAGGCAAGAACCCGTCCTACTAAAAGTAAAAGGAAAGTTGGAGCGAAAGCTGACAGTAAATTACCAAGAATAAAGAGACCCATAATCGAAACCATCAAAGTTTTTCGATTCCAAGTTCCTGTAAGAATAGTTAATAAGGGAGCACCAACCGTTACCCCTAAAGCATAAAGAGAAACGGTTAAACCCGCTTGAGATAAACTAATATTAAAGGTGTTGACAATCATTGGCATTAAACCAACACTGATAAATTCGGTTGAGCCGATAGCAAAAGCATTAATTGCTAGAGCTAGAAGAGTGAGACTGGGAGATATTTTTTTCATTATGCTTCTTTCTTAAAAATTAAAATGTTCTGGATCTGGACCGACACGAAGTTCTTCATTGAGTGAGTTGATAGCTTTCATATCTTCAGAGTCAAGTGAAAAATCAAAAATTTGACGATTAGCTATCATTCGTTCACTTTTAATAGATTTTACATTTACTAAAATATCTTGTTGAATATCCCAACGAAGAATAATTTGAGCCACAGATTTTCCATGTTTATCAGCAATTTTTTTGAGGACTTCATTGTCTAATAATTGACCTTGCATCAAAGGTGACCAAGCTTGAACCTTGATATCATGAAGTTCTAAGAAATTACGAAGTTCTTCTTGTGATAATTTTGGATGGAGTTCAATTTGATTTAAAACGGGAGTGATTTTAGTATAGCTAAGAAGTTCTTCTAAATGTGATTTTTGAAAGTTACTGACACCAATCGCTTTTATTTTGCCTGCTTTATATAAATCTTCCATTGCGTTCCAAGCTTCTTTGTAAGCATAATGTGTGCCTGGCCAGTGGATAAGATATAAATCTAGATAATCTAAATCCAATTTTTTCAAACTTTTTTCAAAGTTTTGAACTGTTTCTTCATAAGAATGATTATCTCCCCAAAGTTTTGAAGTGATGAAAAGATCATCACGAGAAAGTCCTGTCATAGCCAAACCTTCTTTAATTCCTTGACCAGTTCCTTCTTCATTTTCATAAATTTTAGCTGTATCAATTAAACGATATCCGTTAACAATTGCGTTTTTGACAACATCAGCGGTTTCGTCATTTGGAATTTGAAAAACTCCCAAACCAAGTTCCGGAATTTCAATCTGATTATTAAGTTTCATTTTTTGCTCCTCATATATTTTATTTTGGCAGAAAATTAGTATATAATAAATAAAACCTCTTGAACAGTACCTACTTTTTTGTGTCATACATACTAAAAAGTAATAATTGGATAAAATAAGGGATTAGAAAGGAAATTAATTTTGAAAAAAATTTATAATATTGGTGTCGAAGCGACAATGGATGTTATTGGTGGAAAATGGAAACCAATTATTTTGTGTAATTTAAGACATAATCCAAGTCGTCCAGGAGAATTGAGACGTCAAATTCCAGGAATCAGTCAAAAAATGCTGACTCAGCAATTAAGAGAATTAGAAATTGATAATATTATCGTCCGTAAGGTTTATAATCAAGTTCCACCGAAGGTTGAATATTCTCTGAGCCCTTATGGTGAAACTTTAAATGGTTTATTAGATATTCTTTGCTCGTGGGGTGAAGGTCATGTCCAAACTTTAAAAAGTATGGGTGAAGAAGTTCAAATTTTAGAATAAGAGAACTTAGAAGAGGAGCCGCAAGATGTACCAACCAGCTTTCAATAAAATTCATCACATCGCTATCATTGCCGCAGATTATGAAAAATCTCGTCAGTTCTACGTTGATATTTTAGGATTTTCAATCATTCGAGAAAATCATCGTCCAGAAAAAGGAGATATCAAGCTTGATTTAAAGATGAATGAAGAAACAGAAATTGAATTATTTATCAAATCTGATGCCCCTAAACGCTTAACTTATCCAGAAGCAAAAGGCTATCGCCACTTAGCTATTAAAACGACAAATATTGAAGAAGATAGAAATTATTTAATAAGTCAAGGAGTCAAAGTGGAGGAAATTCGTCAGGACGAAATTACTGACAGAAAAATGCTTTTTTTCTATGATCCAGATGACTTACCAATAGAACTACATGAGTAATTTTTAAAAAATGGAAATGAAGAAATGGTTTTTAGGTTAGCCAAAGCTTCTGTCAGTAAATAAAAGGGCTTACAGAAAATAAAAGCTAGAAAAAAAAGGAAAAATGTAGTAAAATTAACTTTGTAAATGAACGAACTAAATTTCGTTCAAGTAAAAATAAACGGAGAATACACAAAATGCCAAAATTAGTATTTGCACGTCACGGTGAATCTGAATGGAATCTTGCTAACCTTTTCACAGGTTGGGCTGACGTTGACCTTTCTGAAAACGGAACTAAACAAGCGATTGAAGCTGGTAAATTGATTAAAGAAGCTGGAATCGAATTTGATATTGCTTACACTTCAGTATTGAAACGTGCTATCAAAACAACTAACCTTGCTCTTGAATATTCAGACCAACTTTGGGTACCAGTTGTTAAATCATGGCGCTTGAACGAACGTCACTACGGTGGTTTGACAGGTTTGAACAAAGCTGACGCTGCTGCAAAACATGGTGATGAACAAGTTCACATCTGGCGTCGTTCATATGATGTATTGCCACCAGCAATGGATCATGATGATAAATATACAGCTCACGGAGACCGTCGTTACGCTGGTCTTGAAGATTCATTGATTCCTGATGCTGAAAACCTCAAAGTTACTTTGGAACGTGCTCTTCCATTCTGGGAAGACCAAATCGCTCCAGCTTTGAAAGAAGGAAAAAATGTCTTCGTTGGTGCTCACGGTAACTCAATCCGTGCACTCGTTAAACAAATCAAAAAACTTTCTGATGACGAAATTATGGATGTTGAAATCCCTAACTTCCCACCACTTGTTTTCGAATTTGATGACAACTTGAACGTTCAAAACGAATACTACTTGGCTCCTAAAAAAGCATAATATTTGAATGAAAATACTCTAAGTTATAGTAGATACTCATCTATTTAGGACTTAGAGTGTTTTTTTGTAATCAATGCAATAGTTTGTAAGTTTTTGAACAAATTAATTGATTCTTCATTTTATTCTTGAGATAATTTAATAGTAAAGCTTTAAAGAAGAAAAAGGAGAATCTTATGTCATTAGTAGGTAAAAAAATAGAAGAATTTTCAACAGATGCTTATCTTGGTGGGAAATTTATTAAAGTTTCCGATAAAGACTTTTATGGAAAATGGTCTGTGCTTTGTTTCTATCCAGCAGACTTTTCATTTGTTTGTCCGACAGAGTTAGAAGATTTAGAAGAAACTTATCCAACCTTGAAATCGCTTGGTGTAGAAGTTTACTCAGCTTCAACTGACACCCATTTTGTCCATGCTGCTTGGCATGAACATAGTGATGCTATTTCAAAAATTACTTATCCAATGCTTGCAGACCCTTCACAAAAAATTTCACGTGCTTTTGATGTTCTTGATGAAGAAGCAGGATTGGCTCAACGTGGAACATTTATTATTGACCCAGACGGTGTGATTCAAGCGCTTGAAATTACGGCTGATGGTATTGGACGTGATGCAAGTCAATTGGTCGATAAGATTAAAGCTGCTCAATATGTGCGTAATCATCCAGGGGAAGTTTGTCCCGCTAAGTGGAAAGAGGACGGAGCAAGTCTTCACGTTGGTATTGACCTTGTAGGTAAAATATAGAATAAAAAAAGTGAGTCTTGGCTCACTTTATTTGTCTTTAGAAACTTAATGACAGAAAGGTTTAATATGATTTTAGATGAAACTCTTCGTGCTCAGTTGATGCCTTATATGGATTTGTTGGAAAATCCAATTATTTTAAAAGTTGATGCAGATTTAGAGAGCGAAAATGGGAAAAAAATAGTAGAATTTACAGATGAACTTGCAAGTTTGTCCGAAATGATTTCAAAAGAAACAGCAAAACTCAATCGAAAAACAGCTTTCTCTATTGAAAGAGAAGGTGTTTCTGGAGTCCTTTTTTCAGGGCTACCATTAGGTCATGAGTTGAATTCATTGGTCTTGGCGCTTGTCCAAGTAAGTGGACGCCCTCCACGGATTGAACAAGAATTAGTTGAGCGAATTCAAGCGATTCAAAATCCACTTCACTTTGAAACTTATGTGAGTTTAACTTGTCATAACTGTCCAGATGTTGTCCAAGCATTAAACACAATGAGTATTCTCAACCCCAATATTAGTCACACAATGATTGAGGGGGGAATGTTTCAAGAAGAAGTGGAAGCAAAAGGAATTATGGCGGTTCCAACTGTTTTCAAAAATGGTGAAGAATTTCATAATGGACGAGCTAGTCTTGAAGAATTACTAGAAAAAATTACTGGTCCAGAGAGTTCGGAAGCTTTTTTTGATAAAGACCCTTATGATGTTTTAGTTGTTGGTGGAGGCCCTGCTGGTGCAAGTGCAGCTATTTATGCTGCACGTAAAGGGATTCGGACAGGTTTAATCGCTGAACGCTTTGGCGGTCAACCACTAGAAACTTTAGGAATTGAAAACCTCATTGGAACTCCTTATGTTGAAGGAGTTCAACTTGGTCGTCAGCTTGAAGAACATGTGAAAAAATATCCTGTCGATTTGATGAACTTGCAAAAAGCAGTTAAGCTAGAGAAAAAAGATTTGATTGAGGTGAGTCTTGAAAATGGGGCACTTCTAAAAAGTAAGTCAGTCATTATTTCAACGGGCGCTCGTTGGCGAGATTTGGGAATTCCAGGAGAGCAAGAATTTAAAACCAAAGGAGTCGCTTACTGTCCACATTGTGATGGTCCTTTGTTTGCAGGAAAAGATGTAGCGGTTATCGGTGGCGGAAATTCAGGAATCGAAGCAGCTATTGATTTAGCTGGTTTGGTTAGACATGTTACTGTTCTTGAATTTTTACCTGAACTTAAAGCAGACAAAATTTTACAAGAAAAACTTGCGACCCTAAATAATGTTACTGTCCTCACCAATATAGAAACAAAAGAGATTTTAGGAGATGACAAGGTTAGAGGTTTGAATTATCAAGTTCGCGGCTCTAAAGAAACTGTTCATTTGGAACTTGCTGGTGTCTTTGTATTAATTGGTTTAGTTCCGAATACTCAGTGGTTGGAGGGAACAATTGACTTATCCGCACGTGGAGAAATTTTGACTGATAAAGTTGGAGCGACAAATCTTCCTGGTGTTTTTGCAGCGGGAGATTGTACGGATAGTGTTTATAAGCAAATTATTATTTCAATGGGGACTGGGGCGACCGCTTCTCTAGGTGCTTTTGATTATTTAATAAGAAACTAAAATTTTAGATGACAAAAAAGAAAACGTATTTGAGTTTTCTTTTTTTATTTGATTAAATTGATAGGAATCAAAATTGTAAGGAAAAGTTTTCATAAATGTGGTAAAATGTTTAAGTACAAATTTTGAATGTAAAAACTATTTATAAAACTCATTCTTGGAGTCGAAATGTCAGATAATAAAAGAAAAAATGATAAGCGCAAGCAATCCGATAAGTCTAAAAAATCACATAAAGAAGTAAAAATTTTAAAAGATCCAACTAAATTAATTCCAAAACGAGTGAACCTCTTATTTTTTGTTATCTTTGTTTTGTTTATGATTTTAATTGGAAAGCTCTTCAATATGCAGGTATTGAATTCACATTTCTACGCCGAAAAATCAATTAGTGCAGGTGGAGATGTTCAAATTATTGAAGGTGCGCCTCGCGGAAATATTTATGATGCAACAGGAAAAGCTTTGGCATCTACAGTTGCGGTACAGGCTGTTGAATTTACAAGAAGTCAAAATGCTACTGCTGATGAAATTTATCAGGTAGCCAATAAGTTAGCAACTATTTTATCTAATAACATTGATGTTGCTGATTTGACAACGCGTGATAAAAAAGACTATTTCTTGGCTAATTCTAAAAATCTAGAAAAAATAGCTAATAGTTTATCTGAAAAGGAAAAGAAAGATAAACATGGTAATGATTTAAGTGGTTCACAAATTTATGATGTCGAATTAAGTAAAGTTAAAGATAGTGACTTGAATTTTACGGCAGAACAAACTTTTGCCGCAAAATTATTCAAAGAAATGAATAGTACCACTACTTTTAACACTACTAAAATTGCTACTGGAAGTATTACAGCAGAGCAACAAGCGACAATTGCCGAACAAGAAGGCGATTTACCAGGAATTACAATTGGAACTTCTTGGGACCGTTCATATGCTCAAAATTCTTTGACACCACTTATGGGAACTATTACTTCACAAAAATCAGGAATTCCAGCAGAGGATTTGGATGCCTATCTTAAAAAAGGTTATCAACGTAATGACCGTGTGGGAACTGGGCTTCTTGAAAAGGGATACGAAAGTGAACTTCAAGGAACTCATAGTATTAGTAAGGTTAAATTTGACAAAAATGGTGATGTTTCTGGAACAAAAACAATCCAAAAAGGAAAACGTGGGGATGATTTAAAATTAACTATTAACCTAGATTTCCAAAACGGGGTTAATAATATTGTTAAAACACAATTAGATCAACTGATTGCCCAAGGCTATGGTCAGTATAATAGAGGGGCTTATGCTGTTGTGTTAAATGTTAAAACGGGGGCAGTCTTAGCTTTATCTGGCTATCAACGAGATCCTAATACAGGAACAATTACGGAAAATACTTTAGGGACTTTCCAAAGTGTCTTCACACCGGGGTCTGTTGTCAAAATGGGAACATTGACTGCTGCTTGGAATGCTGGTGTAATTTCTGGAAATGACACTTTAACGGCGCAGTCTATTCAATTTAAAGATTCTAATCCTATCAATGACTGGTGGGGAGACGCTTCACCAATGGCTTTAACAGCTGTTGAAGCTTTGCAATATTCATCAAATACTTACATGATGCAATTGGCAATGAGAATGTTAGGTGCTCCTTATACGGCAGCTAATCAATTTTTGGATGATACCAACCGAGTAAAAGTTTATGAGCAGTTTCGTAAGGCTTTTGCTTCTTATGGTTTAGGGGCATCAACTGGTTTTGATATACCTGGAGAATCAACGGGATATCTCCCTTCAGCTAAATCTGAAGCGGCTTCTGGGGTCAATGTATTGTATGAATCATTTGGTCAGTATGATAATTATACGCCGCTTCAGTTGGCGGTTTATGCGGCAACTTTAGGAAATAACGGAACTCGTTTGTCACCACATATTGTTCAAGGAATTTATGAAGGTGGAACTGACGGACAGCCTGGCACGCTTATCAAAAATATTACTCCTAAAATCATGGATAAGGTAAATATCACTCCCGATAATATGGATGTTCTTCATCAGGGGATGTATGCTGTTGTTCATGGGGCTGGTGGATTGACTACTGGTCGTTCAATGGATTCATCAAAGGTTTCTATTTCTGGTAAAACAGGGACTTCCGAAAGTACAAAAGTATTGGCAGATGGTAGTCAAGTTATTGTAACAGCTAATAATGCAGTGGCCTTTGCTCCTTCTGACAACCCAGAAATTGCTATTGCGGTTGTACTTCCAGATAATACTGAAAGTAATGCTTCAAGTGGAACAAAAGCAAACCAAAGTATTGTAACGGGAATTACTGATTTGTATTATTCAAATGAGGCTTTTCGTAAAAATTAAAAAAAGTTCTCTCTGATAGGAGAGGCTTTTTATTTATAAGTGATTGAGAATTCTATCACCTTTCCTTTTCATTTTCAGTCTTTTATAGTAAAATTAATAAATTGAATAAAATATTTACAAGTGAAGAATTGGTGAAATATGTATTATCCTGAACCTATTGCTCGCCTGATTGAGTCGTTTTCAAAATTACCAGGGATTGGTCAAAAAACAGCGACTCGATTGGCTTTTTATACGATTGGCATGGAAGATCAAGATGTCAATGAATTTGCAAAAAATCTTCTTTCAGCAAAACGGGATTTGAGTTTTTGCTCGATTTGTGGGAATTTAACAGAAAGTGATCCTTGCGCCATTTGTACCGACCCAACGCGTGATCGAACAACTATATTGGTCGTTGAAGAATCTAAAGATGTTCTTGCTATGGAAAAAATTCGGGAATATCGAGGACTTTATCATGTTTTGCATGGTACGATTAGTCCAATGAATGGGATTTCTCCTGATGAAATTAATGTTAAAACATTGATTACAAGATTAATGGATTCAGAGGTTAAAGAAGTGATCATCGCAACTAATGCCACTTCTGACGGAGAAGCAACCGCCATGTATCTGGCTCGAATGATTAAGCCTGCAGGAATTAAAGTGACTCGCTTGGCTCGTGGATTAGCTGTAGGCTCTGATATAGAATACGCAGATGAAATTACTTTATCAAAAGCGGTAGAGAATCGGTTGGAAATTTGATTTTTTCTGTGGTAAAATAAAAAAGACAATTACTGACAGAATTGTATTGTAAAAATATCGCATGCTGTCAGTAAAAAGAAGTGTCTGACAAAGCTGTCAGTAAAAAAGGAAGAAATATGTCAAAAGAAACATTAATTTTGTTGTATGGTGGTCGTTCTGCTGAGCGAGAAGTATCAGTTTTATCAGCAGAATCGGTGATGAGAGCTGTTAATTATTCTCGTTTTGTTGTAAAAACTTACTTTATCACTAAGGGTGGTGAATTCATAAAAACGCAAGAATTTACTGACAAACCTGCTGAAGAAGAAAAACTACTGACAAATGATTTGGCAGAATCTTATCCAAAGATTTCACCAGCAGCAATTTACGAAAAAGCTGCCGTTGTATTCCCAGTTTTACATGGACCAATGGGTGAAGATGGCTCGATTCAAGGATTTTTAGAAATTTTACGTTTGGCATATGTTGGTCCAAATATTTTATCTGCGTCAAGCACAATGGATAAATTATTGGCAAAACACGTTTTTGAAGCGGTTGGTGTACCCCAAGTTCCTTATGTTGCGGCTTTTGCTGATGAAAATCAAGGAGAAATTGCTCAAGAAGTAGTCGAAAAATTAGAATTTCCAGTTTTTGTTAAACCTGCTAATATGGGTTCTAGTGTTGGAATTTCAAAAGTTGATGATTTAGCAGACCTTCAACCTGCGCTAAGCGAAGCCTATAAATATGATAACCGTGTTGTCATTGAACAAGGTGTGGATGCGCGTGAAATCGAATGTGCTGTTTTGGGAAATAATAGTGACGTTTCTGCAACGCTTCCAGGTGAAGTTGTGAAAGATGTTGAGTTTTATGATTACAACTCAAAATATATTGATAATAAAATTCAAATGGACATTCCAGCAAAAGTTCCTGCTGATTTAGCTCAAAAAATGCAAGAATATGCTATAAAAGCGTACAAGGCAGTCAATGGGACGGGCTTGTCACGTTGCGATTTCTTTGTGACTAAGGATGGAAATGTTTATCTCAACGAAATTAATGCCATTCCAGGATTCACACAATGGTCAATGTATCCATTGCTTTGGGAAAATATGGGCTTATCTTATTCTGATTTAATTGAAAAGTTAGTTGATTTAGCTAAAGAAACTTTTGAAACACGTGAAAATCATCTTTTATAAAAAATACAAATCTGTCAGTAAATCGATTGCTGACAGATTTTTTTGTCAGTAAAAAGTGTTATAATGGAGTCACTATGAAACTCACAATTCACGAAATCGCCCAAGTCGTTGGCGCAAAAAATGATTGGTCGCAACTGGCAGATTTGTCAGTCAATAAAATTGAATTTGACAGCCGTTTGATTGAAAAAGGGGATATCTTTTTGCCACTTAAGGGGGCACGAGATGGTCATGATTTCATCGAAATCGCTTTTGATAATGGAGCAATAATCAGCTTTTCAGAAAAAGAAGTCGAACAAGCTCATCTCTTGGTTGACGATAATCTGCTTGCTTTCCAAAAATTAGCAAAATATTATCTTGAAAAGACAAAAGTTCCAGTCATTGCGGTGACAGGTTCAAATGGAAAAACAACAACCAAAGACATGATTGCTGCTGTTTTGTCTAAGAAATTTAAAACATACAAAACACAAGGAAATCACAATAATGAAATCGGCTTACCCTACACCATTTTACATATGCCGGACGATACTGAAAAATTAGTTTTGGAAATGGGAATGGATCACCCTGGTGATATTGATTTTTTATCAGAACTTGCTAAGCCTGAACTTGCTGTCATTACCTTAATTGGTGAAGCACATCTTGAACATATGGGAAGTCGCGAAAATATTGCTAAAGGGAAAATGGGGATTACGGCTGGTTTGCATGGTGAGCTTATTGCCCCTGCTGACCCAATTATTAATGCTTTTATCCCAGACAATCAAAAAATTATTCGCTTTGGTTTGCCCGGTGAAGATTTATTTATTACAAAATTAGTCGAACACAAAGAAAAATTAACTTTTGAAACTAATTTTTTAGATGAATCAATTACTATTCCAGTTCCTGGTAAATATAACGCGACGAATGCTATGTTAGCTGCTTTTGTTGGCTTACATTATGGACTTTCAGAAGCCGAAATTAAAAAAGCTTTGAAAGAAGTAGAGCTGACCAGAAATCGGACAGAGTGGAAAAAAGCAAAAAATGGTGCAGACCTTTTGAGTGATGTTTATAATGCCAATCCGACAGCAATGCGTTTGATTTTGGAAACTTTCCAAGCCATTCCTAAAAATGAGAATGGTCGAAAGATTGCAGTTCTTGCTGATATGTTAGAACTTGGACCCAGTGCAGCCCAACTCCATAAAGATATATTGAAATCTATTGATTTCAATAAAATTGATAAAGTCTATCTTTATGGTGAAATGATGAAAAACTTGGCAGAAATTTCGACTGACAAAGCGGTCAGCTATTTTACAGATTTAGATTTACTGACAGAAAGTCTGTCAGCAGATTTGAAACCAACTGACCAAGTATTATTCAAAGGTTCAAATAGCATGAAACTTTCAGAGGTTGTTGAAAAATTATAATGATAAAAAATACTGACAGAAAGTTAGTATTTTTTTATTTTCATTAAATTATCAGAAAAATACAACAATATTCTTGACAATGTATTTTTGAAAAAGTATAATAAGTCCACATTTAATTTTCAGAATAATATGAAAATTCAATAGTATCTTTACGATTTGGAGAAAGCAGATGAAACAAGGAAAAATTATTGGACTCACCAGCCTTATTGCCCTGTCAGGAATTATTTTAGTGGCCTGTGGCACAAAAACAAGTGAGCAAAAAAACATCAAATTTTCAATTCCCACAGATGTGGCATCACTTGATACTACAATTTTAACTGACCAGTATTCTTATGATGTTGCTGGAAATGTGGAAGAAGGATTGACACGCGTTGACTCTAAAGGAAATGCTGCCTTAGCACTTGCAAAATCAATTGACGTTTCAAAAGACGGCTTGACCTACACGGTTACTCTTAGAGATAATTTGAAATGGTCAAACGGTGACAGGTTGACTGCTAAAGATTTTGTTTATTCATGGAAAAGAGCAGTGGACCCTAAAACTGGTTCAGAATATGCCTATTTGATGGGGGCAGTTTCTGGGGCTAATGATATTATTTCTGGTAAATCATCACTCGATAGTCTAGGAATTAAAGCCGAGTCAGATACAGAATTTACAGTCACATTGGCACAACCAACACCATATTTTAAATTTCTCTTGTCAGAACCTGTTTATTACCCTCTTGACCAAAAAGTTGTTGATAAATATGGCAAACAATATGGAACGTCCTCAGATAAAACCGTTTATAATGGACCATTCATGTTCAAATCAGATAAAGGTTGGACAGGAACCAATAAAACTTTTTCAATTTATGCCAATCCAAACTACTATGATAAGTCGGCAGTCAAATCTAAACAAATTGATTTCCAGGTCATTTCAAATGCGAATACAGGAGCACAGCTTTATAAACAAGGGAAACTTGATTTTACACTCCTTTCAACAACTGATTTGATTAATGCCAATAAAAAGACGAAAGGTTATACTGTCTTTAAACAAGCACGGACAGACTATATTGAATACAATCAATCCGGTAAAAATGCCTCAAGTCCAGACGCTCAAAAAGCACTAGCTAATCAAAATATTCGTGAAGCCTTAAATTTGGCAACTAACAGAGCAGGAGTCGTCAAAACAGCCCTACCAGGTTCGACCGTTGCGACAAGCTTTACACCAGTGGGAATGAGCAAGACCTCAACAGGAGAAGATTTTGCAACTTATGCAAAACAAGATTATCGCTATGACCCGACAAAAGCAAAAGACCTCTGGGAAAAAGGATTAAAAGAGCTTGGCTTAACCAAGCTCACCCTTAGCCTTGAAGCTGCTGGTGATTTAGCACCGTCAGAAGCAACAGCCAACTTTTTACAAACAGCCTATCAACAAAATCTACCAGGCTTGACTGTCAATTTAAAACTTGTTCCATTCAAACAAAGATTGAATGACGCTCAAAATGGAAATTTTGATATGGTTCTCTCAGGTTGGGGTGGAGATTACGCTGAACCTTCAACATTCTTGCAACTCTTTACGACAGGCCAATCATATAATGACGGTAAATTTTCTAGTAAAACTTATGATGATGCCTTTAAAGCAGCAACAACAACGCCAGACGTTCTTGAACCAGCCAAAGTAGATGAACACTACAAAGCGGCAGAAACAGCACTCTATCAAGGGTCATACATCAATCCAGTTGATTTCCAAGCCAATCCAGCTTTAATGAACCCTAAAATTACAGGCTTAGAATTTCATTCAACCGGTTTAGCTTACGACCTAAAATCGGCTTATGTTAAATAAAAAATACAAAAAGATAAATTTTCTGAAAATTTATCTTTTTTATTGAATATTCTTTCTGCAAAAATAAAACACGAACCAGTCAGAGCCCAACTAAATGAAAGGGTTTTAAATAAAAGCATAATAAAAAAATCTTTTTCAAAAGTTTGTGAAAACTTTCCGCTATTTAAAAATTAAATGTTAATTTTCAGAAAACATAACCATTATACTTTACAATTCAGGTTGAATTAAGTATAATACCAATATAATAAATTTTCTGACAATAATAAAAATTGCGAAGTCAGACACAATTCATGAAAGAGGGAAATTACATGAAGACTTGGAAAAAAGTTACCTTAGGTACAGTTGCACTTGGTTCGGCAGCTTTGCTTGCAGCATGCGGCAATAGCGGTTCTAGCTCATCGTCATCATCAAAAGACATTCAATGGAATTTGACATCACCTATTCAAACATTGGATTCATCACTCGCGACAGATACATATTCAAATATCATTATTGGTAATACCAATGCTGGTTTGACACGTGTGGACAAAGATGGTAAAGCACAGCCAGAATTGGCAAAATCAGTTGATGTATCAAAAGATGGCTTGACATATACTTTCCATCTTCGTGATGGCTTGAAATGGTCAAACGGTGATGCTTTGACAGCTAAAGACTTCGTTTATTCTTGGCAACGTGCGGTTGATCCAGCGACTGCTTCAGAATACGGATACCTCCTTGGCCCAGTTAAAAACGCCAACGAGATTAATGGTGGTAAAGCTGATAAATCAACACTTGGTGTTAAAGCAACTGATGACAAAACATTTGTTGTTACCCTTGCACAACCAACACCATACTTTGAATTCTTGACAGCTAACTCTGTTTATTACCCACTCAACCAAAAAGTGGTTGAAAAATATGGGAAACAATACGGAACATCTTCAGAGAAAATGGTTTACTCTGGACCATATAAATTTGAAAAATCAAAAGGTTGGAACGGTTCAAACCAAACATTCTCAATCGTGAAGAATGACGATTATTGGGATAAGAGCGCAGTTAAAACTAAAGAAATCGACTTCCAAGTGGTTCAAGACCCTAAAACTTCATTTAACCTTTATAAACAAGGTAAGATTGTCCAAGCAAGTATTGGTGACCCAGACCTTTTCAAAGCAAATAAAAATAATAAAGATGTCGTATCTTTGGATGAAGCAACAACATCTTACATTCAATATAATCAATCTGGGAAAAATAAAGCTCTTGCTAACAAGAACATTCGTGAAGCCTTCAACCTTGCTACTGACCGCCAACAATATGTTGATACAGTAACGCCTGCTTCGAATCCTGCGACAGGCTTAACACCAGCGGGTATGGCTAAAACAAATACTGGTGAAGACTTTGCTAAGTATGCAGCACAACCATATAAATACGATGCCACAGCAGCTAAAGCAGCTTGGGCTAAAGGATTGAGCGAAATTGGCGAAACTAAACTTACTTTGACTTTAACAACTGATGATACATCAGCTTCTAAAGACTCAGCAACTTTCCTTAAACAAGCATGGGAAAAACAACTTCCAGGTTTGACTTTGAATATCAAATCAGTACCATTTAAACAACGTTTGAATGACTCTACTACTGGTAACTTTGATATGGTTATCTCACTTTGGGGTGGTGACTATGCTGAACCGTCAACTTTCCTTGATTTATTTGTAAAAGATGGACCAAATAATAATGGTAAAATCAATAACGTTACTTATGATAAAGCCATTAAAGCAGCTGAAGTAACAGATGCGCTTGATCCTGAAAAGCACTATGCAGACTACAAAGCGGCTGAAGAATCACTTTATACAGAATCAAATCTCAATCCGCTGTACTTCCGTACAACTCCAGTCCTCCGTAATCCTAACCTTAAGGATGTACGCTTTGGTTCAACTGGTTTAATGTATGACTTCAAAACAGCTTACCTCAAATAATAATAGAGTTTTAGAGCAAGAAAGTTAGGATTGGCAGATTGCCAACCCTATCTTTTGCTTAGATTAGGAAATTTTTTATGATTAAATATATTCTTAAACGTTTGGGGCTTTTGCTTCTGACTTTGTTCCTGATTGTGACATTGACTTTCTTTATGATGCAAGTCATGCCCGGAACACCTTTCTCAAATCCCAAACTAACGCCAGATCAACTGGAAATTTTAAAACATGCCTATGGTTTAGATAAACCGCTTTGGCAACAATACTTTATCTATGTAGGACACATGTTCACAGGTAATTTTGGAACATCATTTGTTTATACAAACCAACCTGTTATTACAATGATCGCTCAACGTTTACCAGTTTCAATGCAACTTGGAGTTCAAGCGCTTATTCTTGGGACAATTCTTGGAGCCTTTATGGGAAAAGCTTCCGCTCGTCGTAAAAATGGCATCCTTGATGGAATTTTCGGTTTTGTTTCAGTCCTTGGGATTTCAGTTCCTTCATTCGTAATTGGTACCTTAATCCTTCTTTACTTAGGATTTAATTTGAATCTTTTCCCAATTTCTGGTTGGGGAACCTTCTCACAAACAATTATGCCAACAATCGCTCTTTCTTTTGCTCCAATGGCTGTGGTAACTCGTTTTGTTCGTTCTGAAATGATTGAGTCTTTATCTTCTGACTACATCTTGTTAGCTCGTGCTAAAGGACTTTCTGAAAAAGAAGTGGTCAATAAACATGCATTGCGTAATTCATTGATTCCAATGTTGACTTTGATTGGGCCAATGGCTGCCAATCTTTTGACAGGTTCGGTCTTGATTGAAAAAATCTTTTCAATCCCCGGGATTGGTTCACAATTTGTTGATTCAATTCCAGCCAAAGACTTCCCAGTTATTATGGCAACAACAATTGTCTATGCAGTAATCTTGATGCTATTTATCTTAGTTACAGATATTCTGACTGCAATTGTTGATCCACGAGTTCGTCTCTAGAAAGGGTTTGTCGAAATGGAAAATTTAAATAAAGACTTCACCCTTGTTGGTTCAAAGGGTTCAGATTCAACAGAAAAAATTGCGAAACCTGCCTTGAGTTTTTTCCAAGATGCTTGGCGTCGTTTTAAGAAAAATAAAGTAGCTTTGGTTGCCATGTGGATTATTGCGATTACATTGGTTTTCTCAGTAATCTCAGCATTTGTTGTACCACAATCAAAGGCAAATTACTTTGATCCAAATAAATCACAAGTTTATGGAAATCTTCCGCCAAAACTATCAGGTGATTTACCATTTTGGAATGGTGAATTTAAAGCACCGGGTTCTACTGAAAGAACAGATGTCTATAAATCACAAGATGTTCCAAGCAAAGACAAATATGTCTTCGGGACTGATAAATATGGTCGTTCATTAGCTAAACGAACAATTGTTGGTTTGCGTATTTCATTGATTATTGCCCTTGCTGCCGCCTTGATTGACTTAGTAATCGGGGTGACCTATGGGATTATTTCCGGCTGGATGGGTGGAAAAGTCGATATGGTCATGCAACGGATTATTGAAATCATCCAATCTGTACCTAACTTAGTTGTAGTAACAATGCTTGCTCTACTTTTGGGACAAGGAATTTCATCAATTATTATTGCGATTGGTCTATTTGCATGGACCGGGATGGCCAGGCAGGTACGGAACATGGTTCTCTCCTATAAGGAGCGTGACTTCGTCTTGGCCTCAAAAACTTTAGGACAATCTACTTGGAAAATTGCAGTAAAACATTTGTTGCCAAACGTTTCAGGGGTTATTGTTGTCCAAATCATGTTTGATATTCCAAGTATGATTATGTATGAGGCTGTTTTATCAGCGATTAACCTTGGGGTTAAACCGCCAACGTCTTCTTTGGGGACTTTGATTAATGATGGGATTGCAAGCTTGCAATTCTATCCATTCCAATTGATTATTCCAGCAGTAGTATTGTCTGTGCTTTCACTCACATTTATCTTCTTTGGAGATGGTTTGCGTGATGCATTTGACCCTAGAGCAAGTGAGGATTAGAAATGGCAGAAGAAAAAGTATTAGAAGTTAAAAATTTGCATGTCAATTTCCACACCTATGCTGGAGATGTTAAAGCGATTCGTGATGTATCTTTTGATTTAGAAAAGGGACAGACCCTAGCGATTGTTGGTGAGTCTGGCTCTGGTAAATCAGTAACAACAAAAACTTTGATGGGCTTGAATGCGAAAAATGCGGTAATACCACAAGGTGAATTATTATTTAAAGGGCGTAACCTTCTTGATTTAAAAGAGGAAGAGTGGCAAAAAATTCGTGGAAATGAAATTTCTATGATTTTCCAAGACCCAATGACTTCTCTTGACCCAACAATGCGTATTGGAAAACAAATTGCTGAACCTTTGTTGAAACACAACAAAGGAATGAGCAAAGCCGATGCCATGAAACGGGCCCTCGAATTGATGCAACAAGTCGGAATTCCTGATGCCGAAGTGCATATTAATGATTATCCACACCAATGGTCAGGCGGGATGCGTCAACGTGCAGTTATCGCGATTGCCTTGGCTGCTGACCCTGAAATCTTGATTGCAGATGAACCAACAACTGCGCTTGACGTTACAATTCAAGCACAAATTATGCATATGATGGCTGAATTGCAAGAAAGAATTAATTCATCAATTGTCTTCATTACCCATGACTTGGGAGTTGTTGCTGGTTTTGCACATAAAGTGGCGGTAATGTATGCGGGTGAAATTGTTGAATACGGAACAGTTGAAGAAATTTTCTATAACCCACAACATCCATATACTTGGGGGCTCTTAGATTCAATGCCAACGGTTGATTCAAGTGTGGACCGACTGGTTTCAATTCCAGGAACTCCACCTGATTTATTGAATCCACCAAAAGGAGATGCCTTTGCAGCACGTAATAAATTTGCCTTGGCAATTGATTTTGAAGAAGAACCTCCATACTTTGAAGTATCTCCAACACATTTTGCCAAAACTTGGCTTTTAGACCCACGAGCACCAAAAGTAACGCCTTCCGATAATATCTTGGCACGCTGGAAACGCTGGGAAGAATTGAAAGGGGATAAATGATGACAGAACCTAAAAAAGTAATTGAAATAAAAAACCTTGATTTGACTTTTAATAAAGGAAAGAAAGGGGCTAATAAGGCAATTAATAATGTTTCTTTAGATATTTATGAAGGAGAAACATTTGGTCTCGTTGGAGAATCTGGTTCTGGTAAAACGACGATTGGTCGAGCAATTCTTAAACTTTATGATAATTTCATTACTGGTGGAGAAATTCTCTTTGAAGGTAAAGATGTTCGTAATTTAAAAGGTTCGGAGTTGCGTGAGTATCGTTCAGAAGCACAAATGATTTTCCAAGATCCACAAGCTTCATTGAATGGACGGATGCGCGTTAAAGATATCGTTGCTGAAGGACTTGATGCTAATGGTTTAGTAAAAACAAAGGCTGAACGTGATGCTCGTGTATTGGAACTCTTACGTTTGGTTGGATTGAACGATGACCATTTGACACGTTATCCGCATGAGTTTTCTGGTGGACAGCGTCAACGGATTGGGATTGCACGTGCACTTGCCGTAAAACCTAAATTTGTCGTAGCTGATGAGCCTATCTCAGCACTTGATGTTTCAATTCAAGCTCAGGTTGTTAACTTGATGAGAGATATTCAAGCAAAAGAAAACTTGACTTACTTGTTTATCGCTCATGATTTGTCAATGGTTAAATATATTTCTGACCGAATTGGTGTCATGCACTGGGGGAAAATTTTGGAAGTTGGAACTTCTGACCAAGTTTACAATCATCCAATTCATCCTTATACTAAGAGTTTGCTGAGCTCAATTCCGTCACCAGACCCTATTTCTGAGCGGGAACGTACTCCAATTGTTTATGACCCAACGGCTGAATTGGATGGACAAGAACGTGAAATGCGGGAAATTACTCCAGGACATTTTGTTTTCTCAACAGAAGCAGAGGCAGAAATTTACAAGAAAAACGCTACTGTATAAATAAAAAATTTAATGATAAAACAATTAGTTTTGCTGATTGTTTTTTCTTTTGTTTAATTACCAATCGAATGAATTTTTTAACTCTTTAGTTTGTTGGTAAGATTTATAAAAATCAACTATAAAATCAGGGCAAATTTTGATATAATTAAAAGAACTATTTTTTTTTGAGGATTAACAAATGTAAAATAAATTAAAAATATAAATGAATAATTAAAGAAAAAGAGAGTATAAATGACTTTACAAGAAGAAATAAAAAAACGCCGGACTTTTGCCATCATCAGTCACCCGGATGCTGGTAAGACGACGATTACAGAACAATTATTGAAATTTGGGGGAGCCATTCGAGAAGCGGGGACTGTAAAAGCTCGTAAAACTGGTAATTTTGCTAAGTCAGACTGGATGGATATTGAAAAAGAACGTGGAATTTCTGTAACAAGTTCTGTCATGCAATTTGATTATGCAGGCAAGCGTGTTAATATCTTGGACACGCCTGGGCACGAAGATTTCTCAGAAGATACTTACCGAACATTGATGGCAGTTGATGCTGCGGTCATGGTTATTGACAGTGCTAAAGGGATTGAAGCACAAACGAAAAAACTTTTCCAAGTTGTAAAACGCAGAGGGATTCCGGTTTTCACTTTCATTAATAAACTTGACCGTGATGGACGTGAACCGCTTGATTTACTTTCTGAATTGGAAGAAATTCTTGGGATTGCTAGTGTACCAATGAATTGGCCAATCGGAATGGGGAAAAATTTCCAAGGTCTTTATGATTTTACGCATGGTCGTGTGGAAGTTTATCAACCTGAGGATGGCAAACGTTTTGTTGAATTTGATGAAAATGGGGAAGTGCCGGCTAGTCATCCTTTGACAAAAAATCCATTCTTTACTCAAGCTTTAGAAGATGCTGAATTACTTTTGGATGCAGGGAATCAATTTTCTGAGGAAGAAGTTGTTGCAGGGCAATTGACACCAGTTTTCTTTGGTTCGGCTTTAACTAGTTTTGGGGTAGAAACTTTCCTTGAAACATTTTTAGAATATGCCCCAGAGCCTCATTCACACAAAACGGTGGACGAAGAAGAAATTGAACCTTTAAATCCTGATTTTTCTGGTTTCATTTTCAAAATCCAAGCAAATATGGACCCACGTCACCGTGACCGAATTGCTTTTGTTCGGATTGTATCTGGTGAATTTGAACGAGGAATGGATGTTAATCTTATTCGGACGGGTAAGAAAGTGAAACTCTCAAATGTCACACAATTTATGGCTGAATCGCGAGAAAATGTTGAGAATGCTGTAGCTGGTGATATTATTGGGGTTTATGATACTGGAACTTATCAGGTTGGGGATACATTAACCACAGGTAAATTGAAAAAATCTTTTGAGCCATTGCCAACATTTACCCCAGAGCTCTTTATGCGTGTCCAAGCGAAAAATGTGATGAAACAAAAATCTTTCCAAAAAGGAATTGACCAATTGGTACAAGAAGGAGCCATTCAGCTCTACAAATCTTATACAACTGGTGATATTATGCTTGGTGCGGTTGGGCAACTTCAATTTGAAGTCTTTAAAGACCGGATGGAGCGTGAATATAATTCTGAAACAATCATGACACCAATGGGGACAAAAACGGTTCGTTGGATTAAAGAAGAAGATTTAGATGAAAAAATGTCTAGTTCACGTAATATTTTGGCACGAGATCGTTTTGACCATCCTTTATTCTTGTTTGAAAATGAATTTGCCATGCGTTGGTTTAAAGATAAATATCCAGATGTTGAATTAATGGAACAATTTTCAGTATAAAATTACTGACAGATATTTTATATAGTAGAAAAGCTTATATTCTTTAAAAAATATCATAAAAATTTACTGACAGCTTTGTCAGTATATTTTTTATGAAAATATTTTAAAAAAAGTAAAGGGCGTAAGCATTTTCAGTCAAAAAATTATGCTATAATAGATAAGTTACGTCAGGCGAGTCACATAAATTTCGCCTGTAGCAAGGGTTTCGTACCCTGTAATAAAAAGTTTGGCGTGGGAACACGCAGTAGAAATATAGGTAAAAAATGAAATTTAGTGAACTCGGCCTGTCAGAAGGAATCGTAAATACACTTACAGAGATTGGTTATGAACAACCAACACCAATCCAAGAACAAACAATTAAACTTGCACTTGAAGGGCGTGACGTTCTAGGTCAAGCGCAAACAGGAACTGGTAAAACAGCAGCATTTGGTCTTCCAACAATTGAAAAAATTGATGCTTCTAATCCAGCTATTCAAGCACTCGTTATTGCTCCAACCCGCGAACTTGCGGTTCAAGGACAAGAAGAACTTTTCCGTTTTGGTAAATCAAAAGGGCTTAAAGTTCGTACTGTTTTTGGTGGTTCAAGTATTGAAAAACAAATTAAAGGCCTTAAAGCTGGTGCACATATTGTTGTGGGAACACCAGGACGTTTGGTTGACTTGATTAAACGTAAAGCAATTAAATTGGATCAACTTGAAACTTTGATTCTTGATGAAGCTGATGAAATGTTGAACATGGGATTCTTGGAAGACATTCATTTCATCATTGAAAAAACACCAGAAGCTCGTCAAACATTGCTTTTCTCAGCAACAATGCCAAATGACATCAAAAAAATTGGTGTGAAATTCATGAAGAATCCTGAACACATCAAAATTGCAGCCAAAGAAATGACTGCTGACCGTATTGATCAATATTTTGTAAAAACAAAAGAATTTGAAAAATTTGATGTTTTGACTCGTTTGCTTGATGTTGAACGTCCAGAACTTGCAATTGTTTTTGGTCGTACAAAACGTCGTGTTGATGAATTGATTCGTGGTCTTAAATTGCGCGGTTACCGTGCTGAAGGAATGCACGGAGATTTGGACCAAAATAAACGTTTGGCTGTTTTGCGTGATTTCAAAGCAGGACATATTGACGTTTTGGTTGCAACTGACGTTGCTGCTCGTGGACTCGACGTGTCAGGAGTTACTCACGTTTATAACTACGACATTACTCAAGACCAAGAAAGCTATGTTCACCGTATCGGTCGTACCGGCCGTGCTGGTAAATCAGGACGTTCAGTAACATTTGTTTCATACAATGAAATGGGTTATCTTCGTGCCATTGAAAATATGACTAAAAAGCCAATGAAAGGCTTGAAACCACCTACAAAAGAAGAAGCTTACCAAGCGTCACTCTCAGTAGCTATGGATGATGTCCTTCGTGATTTGTCTGATGATTCAGCTAAAGCAAAATTGGCTAAATTTGACAAACAAGCAGCGAGCCTACTTGAAAAATTTGATGCTAAAGAATTGGTTGCTTTACTTCTTCAAGGTCGCGTAAAAGACCCTGATAATCAAGAAGAAGTTAAGATTACAGCTGAACGTCCATTGCCATATAATGGTGAAGGAAAAGGCTTCAAGAAAAAAGGTAAAGGTGGCGGCGGACGCTACAAAGGTCGTGGAAATGGCGACCGTGATGGCAACCGTGGCGGTTACCGTGGAAATCGTGATGGTAAAGATGGCGACCGCGGTGGAGATCGCAAACGCAACTGGAAAGACCGTGATGATAACCTTGGCGGTTACCGTGGAAAACGTGATGACCGTCGTTTTGACGATCGTAAACAAGGAGAAAAAACTCCTCGTAAACGTACCACAGGAACTGAAAAATCAGCTGGCTTCGTAATGCGTAGCCGTGGTGACAAATAAAAATAATCAAGAAATTTCGGTAAATAGAGGAATCATCAGTTAGCTGATGATTTTTTCTTTTTTCTTTTGTCAGCTGTCAGTAAATTTATTGTTTGAAAGTTAAACAATAAATCTGTCAGTAGTTTTTGAATACAAGATTATTCTGTCAGTAAATTTGCACTGAACATAATTGGATTTAACAAGCTGACGGAGATGACAAATGATTTTTAAAAACTCTGTCGCTTTCCGTCAGTTTAAAGCGATTGCTTAATGAGCTTTAAATCGGTGAATAAAGAATTTGTCAGCTTTACTGATGATTCTGTCAGTAATTTTCACAATCATTTTTTAGAATTTTACTTAAAAAGGACTGATTTTATGCTATAATAGCGCTATGACAAATAACAAATTTAAATCAGGATTTGTGGCGATTTTAGGTCGTCCAAATGTTGGAAAATCAACATTTATGAACCACGTGATGGGACAAAAAATTGCCATCATGTCAGATAAACCTCAAACAACAAGAAATAAAATTCAAGGAATTTATACTACAGAAAATGAACAAATTGTTTTCATTGATACGCCAGGTATTCACAAACCACACAATGCTTTAGGCGATTTCATGGTTCAATCTGCTTATTCGACTTTACGTGAATGTGATGTCGTTTTGTTCATGGTTGCGGCTGATGAACCACGTTCAACCGGTGAAAATATGATTATTGAGCGCTTGAAAAAGGCAGAAGTTCCTGTCATTTTGGTCGTCAATAAAATTGATAAAATTCATCCTGACCGTCTTTTTGAAATTGTAGCCGATTATACTTCACAAATGGAGTTTTCTGAAGTGGTTCCAATCTCAGCTAAACAAGGGAATAATACAGAAAGATTAATTGATACGCTCTCTGAAAAATTGGACGAGGGTCCTCAATATTTCCCAGAAGATCAAATCACTGACCATCCTGAGCGTTTTCTTGTTTCAGAAATGATTCGTGAAAAAATCTTATTATTAACTCGGGAAGAAGTTCCACATTCAATCGCAGTCACTACTGACCAAATGACTCGAGATGAAGAAACTGGAAAGATTCATATCATGGCAACAATTATTGTTGAACGCAAGAGCCAAAAAGGGATTATTCTTGGTAAAGGCGGCGATATGATTCGTAAAATCGGAAAAATGGCTCGTCGAGATATTGAAATTATGCTTGGGGATAAAGTTTATCTTGAAACTTGGGTCAAAATCAAAAATGACTGGCGCGACCGAAAAATGGATTTAGCTGACTTTGGCTACAATCGTGATGATTATATGTAATGAAAATAGCGAATTATCGCTATTTTTGTTTTATTATGAAATTTCCAGACAATTGTGATATAATATTGAAAATTATAATTATTATTGGGGGAAATTATGTGCGGTTTTTTATTTATGGAAACATCTGATTTAACGATAGAAGAGTTTAAAAGTAATTTGGAATTGATTGAGCATCGAGGACCAGATGACCAACAGCATGTTCGTGATACTTTGGGAAATGATTTTGGTTTTTGCCGACTTTCAATCATGGATTTATCAGACTTGGGACGTCAACCCTTTGGTTTAAATGGCAAAAGAGTTATGTGTAATGGTGAAATCTATAACTTTTTAAGTCTCCGTAAGTTCTTGGAAACAAAAGGTTATAAATTTACCGGAGATTCTGACTGTGAGGTTCTTTTACCACTTTTTGAAACTACTGGAATCGAAACAATGGTAAAAATGCTTGATGCTGAATTTGCTTTTGTCTTGGTTGATGAAAACACTGCTGAAATTTTTGCCGCTCGTGACCCATTTGGGATTCGTCCACTTTTTTATGGTTATAATAAAGTAACTGGCAAAATTTCGTTTTCATCCGAAGCCAAAGCACTAATTTCAACATGTAATGATGTGACACCATTTCCTCCAGGTTACTACTATGCCAATGGTGAATTTCATGTTTTTAATGACATTGCTGAGGTTTCAACAATTGTTGAAGAACCTTTGGCTGAAATTTCAGGACATATTCGTCGCAAATTGGAACGTGCAGTCAAAAAACGTCTTCATGCAGATGCTCCAATGGGCTATCTCTTGTCAGGTGGTTTAGATTCATCATTGGTTTGTGCGATTGCAGCTAAGGAATTAGAAAGTCCAATCAAAACCTTTGCTATTGGAATGGAAACCGATCCGATTGATTTGAAATATGCTCGTGAAGTGGCAGATTTCTTACGAACTGACCATACCGAAATTCTGATGACAAAAGAAGATGTACTTTCAGCAGTCCGTGAAGTGATTTGGCACTTAGAAACATGGGATATCACAACTATTCGGGCTTCTATTGGGATGTATTTAATCTGTAAATATATTCATGAGAATACAGAACTGAAAGTTTTGATGACTGGTGAAGTTTCTGATGAAATGTTTGGTTATAAATATACTGACTTTGCTCCATCAGCGGGTGCCTTTCAAAAAGAAGCTCAAAAACGAGTGCATGAACTTTATATGTATGACGTCCTGCGGGCTGACCGCTGTTTAGCGGCTCATTCTCTTGAAGCGCGTGTTCCTTTTGCTGATTTGGATTTTGCGGCCTATGTCATGTCTATTAATCCCAGCAGAAAATTGAATACTTATGGCAAAGGGAAATATCTCTTGCGTCATGCTTTTGAAGGGACTGAACTATTGCCAGATGAGATTTTATTCAGAGAAAAAGCTGCTTTTTCTGACGCTGTTGGTCACTCAATGGTTGACTATTTAAAAGAATTTGCTGACGAAAAATATTCTGATGAAGACTTAGCAAAGGCCAGTGAAAAGTATCCAAAACATACACCATTTACCAAAGAATCATTGATGTATCGTGAGATTTTTGAAGAATTTTATCCAGGATATGAAGATTGGATTCTTGATTTTTGGATGCCAAATCGCGATTGGGTTGGGGCAGAAGTTACTGACCCATCAGCTCGCGTCTTATCAAATTATGGTGATTCTGGAAAATAAATTTTGAAATCTTTATCATAAAAAAATGAATGAGAAATGTTAAAATAGTCACTGATGAAACTTATCTAATGATAATTGTCAGTGATTTTTTTATATTTAAATTTAATTTAGAATACAAAAGAAAGTTGTCAGTAAAAAATGAATTAAAATTTACTGACAGACTTGTTAGTAAATTTTTTGATGTGAGGGAAAAATGCCAGAGTTACCAGAAGTTGAAACAGTGAGAAGAGATCTTGAAAAAAGAATTGTTGGACAAAAAATTGTATCTATAGAAGCCACTTATCCAAGAATGGTTTTAACTGGTTTTGAGCAATTGAAAAAAGAATTGACAGGAAAAACCATTCATGGCATTTCACGTCGCGGAAAATATTTAATTTTTGAAATTGGCGAGAAAGATCGTTTGATTTCTCATCTGCGGATGGAAGGAAAATATCGACTTGCAAGTCTCAATGTTCCAATGGAAAAACATGACCATTTAGCCCTTAAATTTACTGACGAACAATTAATTTATGCTGACGTAAGAAAATTTGGGACTTGGGAACTGATTTCTACTGACCAAGTCCTTCCATATTTTTTGAAGAAAAACATTGGTCCGGAGCCAACTTATGAAACTTTTGATGAACAGATTTTCCGAGAAAAATTGCAGAAATCGACAAAGAAAATTAAACCTTTTCTACTTGAACAAACATTAGTGGCTGGACTTGGAAATATTTACGTTGATGAAGTGCTCTGGCTAGCAAAGATTCATCCAGAAAAAGTGGCAAATCAACTGACAGAAAGTTCTATTCATCTTTTACATGATTCTATCATTGAAATTTTGCAAAAAGCAATTAAATTAGGCGGCTCAAGCATCAGAACTTATAGTGCCTTAGGTTCAACAGGAAAAATGCAGGACGAATTACGAGTGTATGGAAAAACAGGGGAAAAATGTGTGCGTTGTGGCAATGAAATTCAAAAAATAAAAGTGGCTGGTCGGGGGACCCACTTTTGCCCATTCTGTCAGCAAAAATAATGACTTGATTTTTACTGACAGCTTTTAAAAATTAATTTAAAAAACTCAGTGACAAAGTTAATAAAAAAACGTATAGATAGAATATAGGGGCTTATAAAAAATCCTGAAAAATGCTATAATTAAACAATAAATAAAGAATAACGGAGATAAAATTTGGCAACAAAGAAAAAAACAAATTTTGATGATATTACCAAAAAATATGGCGCTGAACGTGACAAAGCTTTGGCAGATGCACTTGCTCTGATTGAAAAAGACTTTGGGAAAGGTTCACTTATGCGACTTGGCGAAGCAGCCAACCAGAAAGTGTCAGTAGTAAGTTCAGGCTCACTTGCACTTGATATTGCGCTTGGTGCAGGTGGATATCCTAAAGGACGTATCGTTGAAATCTACGGACCAGAATCTTCTGGTAAAACAACAGTCGCTCTTCATGCCGTTGCAGCGGTTCAAAAAGAAGGTGGAATTGCAGCCTTTATCGATGCTGAAAATGCGCTTGACCCAGAATATGCAAAAGCGCTCGGTGTCAATATCGATGAACTTTTACTTTCACAACCAGACTATGGTGAACAAGGGCTTCAAATTGCTGAAAAATTGATTACATCTGGTGCAGTTGACTTAGTTGTTATTGACTCAGTTGCAGCTTTGGTACCTAAAGCCGAAATTGATGGTGAAATTGGTGACAGTTCAGTTGGGCTTCAAGCTCGTATGATGTCACAAGCCATGCGTAAACTTGCAGGACATATTAATAAAACAAAAACAACAGCTATTTTCATCAACCAATTGCGTGAAAAAGTTGGGGTTATGTTTGGTTCGCCAGAAACAACACCTGGTGGTCGTGCATTGAAATTCTACGCTTCTGTACGTCTTGATGTACGTGGTTCAACAAAAATCGAAGAAGGTTCTGGAGATAACAAGACCCAAATCGGTAAAATCACAAAAATCAAAGTCGTTAAAAATAAAGTGGCTCCACCATTCAAGGTTGCTCTCGTAGATATCATGTTTGGTGAAGGAATTTCAAGAACCGGTGAACTTTTAAACATTGCTGTTGATGAAGGAATCATCAAAAAATCAGGCGCTTGGTTTGCTTACAATGACGAAAAAATTGGTCAAGGAGCAGAAAAAGCGAAGAACTATCTCAAAGAACATCAAGAAATCTTTGATGAAATTGACCATAAAGTTCGTACCGCACACGGTCTTCTTGATGAAGCAGAAGTAGCAGAAACTACAGAAGATACTTCAACAAAAGCTAAGGCAACTAAAGCTAAAAAAGAAGAAAAAGTAGTCGAAACTGAAGAAATTGAACTCGAACTTGAAGATTAAAAAAACAGCTGATTATTCAGCTGTTTTTATTTTTTTAAAGAAAGTAAATAGTCCAAAAATAAGAACCCAAATCACAGAACCAATGGCCGGAACAATTGTATCTTTAAAGCAGAATAGTGAAATAAAGATTAAGACAAATCCAGCAATGGCTAATGGAATAAAGATGTGGGCTGCAGGTAAAACAAACCCTTTAGGATCAAAATCGCTTGATTTCCGATATTTAAGATAAGTAATTAAGGTCATCAGATAAACCACTAGAAAAAGATTGGTTGCGACACTTGTAATAAAGACAAAAGAATTAGAAATCGCAGGAATCATCGAGATGAATGGAGTAAATAGAATTAATAATGAGGTGAAAAGTAAAGCATTTACTGGTACACCAGCTTTTGAAAATTTAGTAAATGGTTTAAGTATTTTATCATTATTGAGTTTTGATAAAGAATAAAGATTACGAGTGATTGAAAAGAGGGCAGAGTTTAAAGCCGAAGCAGCAGAAGTTAGTACGACAAAGTTCACTAAAGCCGCTGCCCACTTAATTCCAATGAGTTGGAAAATGGTAACAAATGGTGATTTATCAGCCGGAATATCGCGCCATTGGTAGATACTCATAATTGCCAACAGTGCCCCAACATAAAAGAGGACAATCCGAATTGGAATTTGGTTAATCGCTTTTTTCAAAGTTGGTCTAGGATTATCTGTTTCTGCTGCAGTCATTCCGATGAATTCCATCGAAACAAAAGCAAACATGACCATCTGGAAGCTTTCAAAGAAATTAGAAAGCCCATTTGGGAAGAACTCGAAGCCTTTGGTGATATTAGTTACACTTACAGTATCAGTTCCTGTATGATAATGACTAAAAATGAGGATTATTGCCGTTAAAATCAAACCAATAATCGCCACAATTTTAATCATCCCAAACCAAAATTCGGTTTCTCCAAAAAATTTTGGATTTAAAGTATTCAATAAAGTTAGAAGAACTAATACAAAGACTTCTGTCATCCAAATTGGTAAATCCGGCAACCAAAAATTAATATAAGTCCCAATAGCAATTAGCTCAGCCATAGCTACAAAAACAACAACCAGTAAATAAGACCACTGAATAAAGTAACCAGGTTTTTCACCGAGATAACGTGACACAAAATTTAAAAAGGAATGTTGATTGGGATCTTGGTAAAGCATCTCCCCGATAGCTCTTAGGAGAATATACATAAGCGCACCGATTATTAAATAAACAAAAATAATTGATGGGCCGGTGAGGTGAATCGATTTTCCGGCACCGAGGAATAATCCCGTACCAATTGTTCCAGCAATGGCAATAAGTTGAATATGCCTATTTTTTAAACCACGTTGTGAGGGCTTATTTTCTTCATTTTGATTTGTATTCATAATATTATATTATACGCTTTTTCATTTAGTTTTTCAGAAGTCACTCTGTCTAGGAAAAGATGACTCGCTTAGATTTTTTTATAGTGCGAGTAGAGTCCAAAGAAAATTGTCCAGACAATTGCTCCCAAGGCCGGATAAAAGGTATCAGCATTGAAAAACAAAGAAGCAAAGACAATTGCAAAGATAGCTACGATAAAGGGAACGGTAATTTGAGGTTTTGGTGTCAAGAAACCTTTAGGATTGTAATCTTCAGATTTGCGATATTGCCAATAAGTGTAGAGGGTAATAAAGTAAACCACTAAAAATAAATTAGTCGTACAAGAGGCTGCAAAATCGAAAGCATTTTTTATCTGAGGAATAAGAGTCAGGACAGGAGCCAAAAGCGAGAGAGCAGTTGCCATATAAAGGGCATTGATAGGAATTCCCGCCTTAGAAAGTTTTGTAAAAGGAGTTAATCTTCCTTTGTCATGCTGTTGAGCAAGTGAGTACATATTTCGTGTTGCTGAAAATAATGAACTATTAAGCGCTGAAGCAGCAGAAGTCAGGACAACAAAGTTAATGAGCGCCGCTGCCCATTTGATTCCAATAAGTTGAAAAACCATAACAAATGGAGATTTATCAGCCGGAATGTAGTGCCAGTTGAAAATAGCCATAATAGCCAAAAGTGCTCCAACATAGAAAAGTAAAATACGTACTGGAATTTGATTAATTGCTTTTGGTAAACTCTTTTTAGGATTAACTGTTTCTGCCGCAGTCATTCCAATAAATTCCATAGAAGTAAAGGCAAACATAACCATTTGTAAGGCACCAACAAAGTTCCAAGCACCGTGTGGGAAGAGTTGAAAGCCATCAAAAATGTTGCTTAGTGAAGCAGAGTCATGAACGGTTTTTCCGCTTAAAACAGTGCTATAGTGAAAATTACCAGCTACTAAAATAATCGCAGTGACAATCATTCCAATGATTGCTGCTACTTTAATCATCGCAAACCAAAATTCAGTTTCACCAAAAAAGCGAGAATTTAAAGTATTAAGTCCAAAAAGAAGAGCTAGCATGACAATTTCAATCAACCAAAGTGGAACCTGAGGAAGCCAAAATTGAATATAAGTTCCGATTGCTGTCAATTCAGAGATACAAACAAAAACAATAACTAACCAATAAGACCACTGAGTGAAGTAACCTGTCCTGACGCCTGAATATTTTGTGACAAAATTTAAAAATGAATGCTGACTAGGGTCGTTGTAAAGCATTTCTCCGATTGTTCTTAAGAAAAAGAACATCGCAATCCCAATAAGAATATAAGCAAAGATAACGCTTGGACCAGTCATTTGAATGGTTTTCCCAGCTCCTAGAAAAAGTCCGGTACCAATCGTTCCAGCAATAGCAATAAGTTGAATATGTCGGTTCTGTAAGCCCCGTTGAGCTTCATGTTTCTCTTGAAGATTTTCCAAAAGTTTTCCTCCCTTAAATTATCAGATAATTCCAATAATGTGTTAATTATTATACCAAATTAATAAATTTGTATCAAGAGTCATATTCTTTTTTGCTAAAAATAACAGTAAAGTGTATCATTTGATATTTATGATATAATAAAAATATGTTAATAATCGACCAAAATCTATTAGAAATAGATAATTTGTTGGAAAAGATAATGGACGAGTTTTTGAAATTTCCAGAAGTTGAAGCTTATCAGAAAGCTAAAGCTGATTTTATGGCAGATGAAAATTTACAAAGTCAGCTTAAAACTTTACAGGATAATTCTGAATATATCGCTTTTCGCCCAGAGCTAAGAGCGCTTCAGCATGAAATAAATTTGAATGAGAAGGTTTATGCCTTTCGTTTGGCAGAAAATGACCTTCAACAAATTTTGACAGCTTTGACTAAGAAAATTACAAATAGTATTTCGGAACAGATTTATGTTGATGAGAATTTACCGTTGAAAGGATGGCAACATGGACGACATCATGGAAAGCATTGAGAAAAAAGAAATTCGCCCCCTTTTTATAAAGGAGCGAATCGCAGTTTATGTTTATTGCTATTCATATAAAGGAACAAGACAATTAAGTAAATTTGGAGATGTGGTTTATACAAGCCAAAAATCAAATTATAGTTTACTCTATGTCAATAATGAAAATCTTTCAGATTTATTGAGTAAATTAAAAGATTTGAAATTTGTTAAAAAGGTACGTGTGGGTCATATTAAAGAACTTGACCAAAACTTTTCTGAAGCTTTTGCTCAAACTAATCTTGCCGTTAAAGAGGAAATTGAGCGCTTGTAAGTAAGGGAATAAAAGTGAGCTCACGTGTCAATAATGTAATTGGTATTGTGTATTATTTGAGTGAGCAGACTTTTTTTGTTAATATAGTAAAAAAAGAGAGGAGACTTGGTAGAGTAATACTGCTTCATTAGATGAAGTCTGGAATTTGTAAAAAAGTTGTATTCTATAGATTCTGATTATCACTTCTTCTCAACCATGAAACGATACCCAAAACCAAGGAAGAAAAACTATGTTGGAGACTCATTATTACTTCACTCCCATTTTAGACCATTTAGAACCATTTGATCATAATGATTGGCATTTATATCCGATTGTCACTTTACCTGCGGCTAAGCAACTACGGGATGCAGAAGATTTGCCTAAAAATATTGTTTCGTTAAATGCTTGTTATGACCGTTTGCGAAAAGTATCACTTGATTATCTAACTGTAAATCTTTACGGACGAAAACAAGGAAGAGCTTTTCTCTTATTATTGCAGGATGTTTTAGAAGAAACGACGATTTTAGATTATACAGTTCAAGTTCGTCAGCAGATTTTGAAAGAAATTGGCGTGTCTACTCTGAATTTTATGGAGTATCGTTCTTTTGCTAAAAGACATCTCGCTTTAATGTTAAAAGATTTTAGAAAAAATGATTTTCAAGCCTCTCCAGCAAGTCTGATTATGACTAATGAGGAATGTTTGAAAATTGAAGATTGTCCTCATGCCCTCTTACAACAATACTTAGAACAAATTGAAAAAACTGCCTGATGCTTGTCAGACATTTTTTTTATAAAAAAATACTGACAGGATTCTGTCAGTAAAATTTTAAAAATTATTTTCGTAAATGTCTTAAACAGTCTAAAAAACGAACAACTTTGGATTTTGAAAAACGATATTCAACTCGATTTTTATCTAAAAAGTCAAAAAAGTCTTTTTTCCCTTGTTTGCTGTCATCTACTTCAAGCTCAAGCTCATAATCAGTATGCCCTAGATAATCATTCTTGTCTAATGCAGCAAGCCCAATTGGAAGATGTTGCTCATAACGAATCGTCGTCAGACTTCCAATTAAAGTGATTTCCTCAAGATTAATATCTCGTGCAGTTAGTAACTCACAGATTTCACTTAAATCAGTCTCTCCACAGACAATATTTCGCTCGCCAAGGAGTTGTTGAGCTTCTTCAAGACTGAGATCAATATTATATTCAATATTTCCAACTTCTTGCGGAACTTTTAAAGTCATTTCTGCGGACTTATCAAAAGTTCTAATACGCAAAGCCAATTTTTTCTTGCGTAATTTAAAATCTTTTGAATCTAAGTAGTGGTTAGTTTGCCTAACAGGGGTTACGTGAGTAAAGAGTTTTTTGAGCTGGTCATACTCAGCCAGCGACAATAGCGACTTATACTCAATCTCCAAATTCGTACTCATTAATTAATTTTTAAGATAATTTTCTAAAGAAAATATCTTTCCTTTCAGTTGGGTTAAACGATATATTAATTAAAAGTATATCAAAAGGCTGACTATAAGTAAAGTTGCGCCCTAAGTTGAAGAAAGAGAAAAGCTGGCTCAAAGCAGAGAAACAAAGGGAAGTTTTAAAAATGAAGGAGACTAGACAAGGACTGAAAATATGATAGAATTAAGGCTATGGAAAAAGTAGAAGAGAAATATCATTTAAAAGATTTTTGGGATTTTGGTTTGAAACAATTTCGGTCAGCAATTTTTGGAATTACCATTATTCTGTCATTAATTGTGACTACCTTCATCAAAATTCCACATCTTGCACGTTATGACACTTTATTGATTTGTGTCATCGTCATTCAAATGATACTTTTGGTCAGCAAATATGAGCGAGCTTATGATTTAATTCCAATCATGGTCTTCCATGTTTTGGGAATGATTTTAGAAATATTTAAAGTAAAGCATGGGAGTTGGTCCTATCCAGATGCCGGCTTATTTAAAATTATGGATGTTCCCTTATACAGAGCTTTTATGTACTCGGCAATTGGTTCTTATATTGTTCGGGCAATAAAAGAGTTTGATTTAGAAGCAATCAATTGGCCGCATTGGTTGATGTCCATTGGTATTTCTGTTCTTATTTATTTTGCAGAGAATATTGGTTCTTATTTTAGTGCTTGGACTTATTCTTATCAGTTAAAAGCTTGGCAATTTGTTGATTTAGGTAAAATATCTTCATGGACTTTATTGATTATCGTTTCAATCATTATTGTTATTGAACTACAGAGATATTTTTCAAAAAAGATAAAAGTAAAAAATATAATTAAGAACTAAAAAGGGCAAAATGATTGCTCTTTTTTTATTGAAATTTAAAGCATTTAAGTAGCAATAATGTGAATAAAGCAAACTTATGTTAAAATATTAGATGTGATTCTAATAAATATAGAAGTCAGAAATCGTTTAGGATTTAAATACTCAAAAAAGGAGTATGTGAGAGCAATAGCTTTTGCAAAGTGAAAAAATGTTTAATTGGGAAGAATTCTTGGACCCTTATGTCCAAACAGTTGGTGAGCTAAAAATAAAATTTCGGGGCGTTCGTAAGCAATATTTGAAGAAAGGACTTTATTCTCCGATTGAATTTGTTACGGGGCGTGTGAAACGTCGAGAATCAATCAGAAATAAGGCCAAACTTCGTGGTTACACACGAGAAAACTTAGCTGAAATGGAAGATATTGCTGGTGTTCGAGTGATGGTCCAATTTGTTGATGATGTTTGGGATGTGTTGGAGCTTTTGCGTAAACGCAAAGATTTTAAAATTATTGAAGAACGTGATTATATTAATAACCAAAAAGCTTCTGGTTACCGTTCTTATCATGTAATTGTTGAATATCCAATTGATACAATTGATGGTTTCCAAATTGTCAATGCTGAAATTCAAATTAGAACTTTAGCCATGAATTTTTGGGCAACAATTGAACACTCCCTTAATTACAAGTACGGGGGCTTGATTCCTGAGGATGTCAAGGCAAGATTGACTAATGCAGCGCGTGAAGCTGCTCAACTTGATTTGGAAATGGGCGAAATCCGTGAGGATATTCAAGAAGCACAGTTACTTTTTGATAGTCCTCAGCAAAAACAAGACTTTAAAAAAGAAAATGGTGAAGAAAATGAACTTTGGTAAAAAAGTCTGGCTTATTGGAAATTCGAGTGAAAAATCCAAAAAAACGCTCAATAAATTGAGCAAGATTTTGAAAGCTGAACATTTCGTTTTTGATGATATTAATCCTGAAATTGTGATTTCAGTTGGAGGAGATGGGACGCTTTTAAGAGCAATGCACATGTACGAATATCAGCTAGATCGTGTGCGATTTTTGGGTGTTCATACGGGGCATTTGGGCTTTTATACTGATTTTACTGACGAAGATTTGTTTGAAGTCGTAGAGGCTCTTTATGATGAAAATCCAGCTCAAGCGATTCACTATCCACTCATTCGTGTTCAAGTTAGTTTTACTGACGGATATCAAATTGTACGACATGTTCTCAATGAAGCAACGATTCGACGTGCAAGTAAAACGATGGTTGGGGATGTTAGAATTTCTGATTATCTTTTTGAACGTTTTCGTGGGGACGGCTTGTCAATTTCAACTCCAACAGGTTCAACGGCTTATAATAAATCAATTGGAGGAGCCGTTGTTCATCCGCGGGTAAAAGCAATGCAAGTTGCTGAAATTGCAAGTTTGAACAATGTCGTTTATCGAACATTAGGTTCACCAATGATTGTAGCTGAGAAAGATACAATTACCGTTTGTCCTGCGCCAGAGGATGATTATAGTTTGACTTTTGATCAGTTGACTTTTGAATACAAAAATATCAAATCAATTGAGTTTTCTTTGGATGGAACAACGATTTCTTTTGCAAATTGTGCTCACACACCATTTTGGGAACGGGTCAGTAAGTCCTTTATTGGGGAGGTTGAGTAATGCAGTTTGCTTTTAGAAACGAGATTGAAGGAAGCATGGTTAAATCAATGCTAATCCGTCACGGTATTTCTAGGAGATTGCTGACAAAAGTAAAATTTGATGGTGGAAAAATAACAGTTAATGGTCAGGAAAAAAATGCCATTTATCGTCTGGAAAAGGATGATTTGGTGACGGTCACAGTCCCAGATGAGCCAGATAATGAAAAGTTAATTCCTGATGATTTTCCACTCAATGTCCTATTTGAAGATGACCACTATTTAGTGGTTGAAAAGCCAGCAGGCAAGCCATCAATTACAGGGTCCTTGCATCCGACTGGTGCCATGTCAAATGCTGTCAAAGGATATATTAGTCAAAAAAATTATGCTAATCAAACGGTGCATATTATCACTAGACTAGACCGTGATACCAGTGGAATCATGTTTTTAGCTAAACATCGTTATGCACATGCTTTAATGAATCAACATAAATTTCGCGACACGATGGAAAAACGCTATTTTGCTATTGTAAATGACCAAGATTTGCCAGATTCTGGTCGAATTGATTTACCAATTGGACGTCGTGATGATTCGATTATTCAAAGGCAAGTTCGCTTTGATGAAAAAGCAAAAGATGCCCTGACTTCTTACGTTGTTGCTGAGCGAAAAAATGATTTAGCCCTTCTTGATATTATTTTGCATACAGGCAGAACTCACCAAATTCGTGTTCATTTTTCTCATTTGGGTTATCCTTTAATTGGTGATGATTTATACGGTGGAAATCATGATTTGATTTCACGTCAAGCCCTTCACAGTCACCATTTACAGTTCTTAAATCCTTTTACTGACGAAATGGTTCATGTTGAATTAGACATGCCAGAAGATATGAAAAACTTATTGAAATAAAAAAGTTACTGACAGATTTTCTGTCAGTAACTTTTTATTTATTAAAATTTCCAGTTTTTAAGAATTTTAACAGATTTAATTTTTACAGGGTCAACAGGAGATGAAGCTTCGCCAGAACCACTTGATGTAACCTCGGCTTTCGCGATTTTATCAACGACATCCATTCCTGAAATAACTTGACCAAAGACAGTGTAACTTCCGTCTAAACTTGGGTATCCCCCTTTTTTATAAGCATCAATTATTTTTTGAGGATATTTAGTCTTGTCTTGAATTTGACTGGTCATATCTTGGGAATTTTGCACAATGAAAAATTGTGAACTGCTAGAGCTTGCTTGGCCAGTATTTGCTAAAGCAAGTGCGCCGCGGATATTGTACAGTTGATTAGAAATTTCAGTATCAAATGTTTTCCCACCAAAAATTGAAGCAGTACCAGTTCCTTGATTAGAAGGGTCACCAGATTGAATCATGAAATCTTTGATGACACGGAAGAATTCATTATTTTTGTAGTAACCATTTTTGGCAAGAACAAGGAAATTTTGAACCGCATTAGGGGCCAATTTAGGGAAAAGTTTAATATTGATATTTCCAGCAGTCGTTTTAATTTCGACCTCAGCTTCATCCTCAGCAACAGTTGTAGAAAGTTGTGGCAAAGTCAAATCATTAAGGGCAGTTGTAGAATTTTTTACTGCATCATGTAATTTATAATTTGTTGGATAATCAACTTTTTGGCTTGAAGAAGTGCTTGTACTACTTGCTGTATTATCAGTTGTTTTTGGACGATTTGCAAAGAAAACAAGGAGTCCAACGACAATAACTAAGACAATCCCAAAGATTGTAAAAAGAATTGTATTATTTTTTTTATTCGTATTCATAGGAATATTTTAACATAAAAATGAGTAATTATAAATTTTTATCAAATTAATTCTTGCAATTTCTAAAAAAAAGGTATAGAATATAGAAAAATCACGAAAGGAGAATCACGAAATGAATAACTTCTCATTACGCCATCATCATTTGCATAGATAAGAGTTGTGTCATACAGTAGGTATAGATACAGCTTTAGAGTACGCTCAAGTATCTATGCCGGTGATTCTCAAGAGACCGGTTGTAAAGACAACTGGTCTTTTTATTTGTTCGTGCTCTGGTTTGTAGAAAAAAATAAGAGATTAGAAAGCAAAGATTATGGAAAATCAAAATCAGGTCAAGCGCAACCTTAAACAGCGCCACATCACCATGATTGCATTGGGTGGTACAATTGGAACAGGTTTATTTTTAACTTCAGGAGCAACAATTAGTCAAGCAGGTCCCTGGGGCGCAGTTCTTGCTTATTGTTTTATTGGTATTATGGTTTACTTCGTAATGACTTCCTTAGGTGAGATGGCGACATATTTGCCTAACTCAGGTTCATTCTCCGATTATGGCGGTCGTTATGTTGATCCTGCTTTTGGCTTTGCATTAGGGTGGAACTATTGGCTCAATGGAGCGATTACCATTGCCGTGGATTTAACGACAGCAGGATTGATTACGCAGTTTTGGTTCCCGCACCTTCCGTCTTGGATATTTTCAGGAATTGCGACGGTCTTAATTTTTATTATTAATGTTATGGCGGTTGGAGCATTCGGGGAAACAGAATATTGGTTATCAACGATTAAAGTGATTACGATTGTCCTCTTTTTAGCTATTGGTTTACTTACCATTTTTGGAGTTTTGGGACAAGGAAATGTTGATGTCGTTGCCAATTTAAGTGCTGGCAATCATGGCTTTGTTGGTGGAATTTCAGGATTTGTTGGAGTTTTACTTATTGCCGGATTCTCTTTTCAAGGAACTGAGCTTTTAGGGATTACCGCAGGTGAATCTGAAGACCCAGGTAAGTCAATTCCTAAAGCAATGAACTCTATTTTCTGGCGTATCTTACTTTTTTACATCTTTTCAATCATTGTGATTGCTGCAATTATCAATTTTAAAGACCCTCGCTTGTTAAATCCAAATTCGACAGCTGTCATGAGTCCATTTACTATTGTCTTTAAAAATATTGGCTTTGCAGTTGCAGCTTCAGTTATGAATGCGGTCATTCTTACTTCGGTAATTTCATCAGCAAATTCAGTAATGTATGCTTCAACACGTATTCTTTATTCATTGGGACAAGAAAAAGGCGCACCAAAATTCTTTGGACGAACAGCAAAAAATGGAATTCCTTTTTATGCCCTATTAGCCACAACAATTATTTGTTTTATTGCTTTCTTAACTGGAATATTTGGAACGCAAATTTATCTTTTCTTGGTTGATTTATCATCACTAACAGGCTTTCTTGCTTGGCTTGGAATTTCTATCAGTCATATCCGTTTTAGAAGAGCCTATATTGCTCAAGGGAAAAAATTGGAAGATCTTCCTTACAAAGCTAAATGGTTCCCATTTGGTCCAATTGTTGCGCTCTTGATGACTGCGGCGATTGCCATTAATCTTGACCCAGCCATGCTCTTTAGTGAGCACTGGGGTGAAGGCTTAGCTTTATACGCTGCAATTCCTATTTTCATTATTCTTTATTTTGGTTATAAATGGAAGTATAATACAAAAATTATTCCACTTGAAGAAGTAGATTTGAGTCGGGAAAAATAATATCTGAATCACAATTCGTATAGAGTTGTGGTTTTTTATTTATAATATAAAGAGAAGTAAGGACATTTTTTAAGAGTTACTTACCCAAAATTACCAAGTGAAAGAGGAAATGGGATGAAGTTTATCGCCATTGTTGGGACCAATGCTAGTTTTTCTTATAATCGAAAACTCCTTTGGTACATGAAAAAACATTTTACAAAAGAAGCACAAATTGAAATAGTAGAAATTACAGACCTGCCACTATTTTCTGAGGATATCAGAGAAATTCCTGAAGGGGTTCAGAAAATTGCAGAGGCAATAAGAGAAGAGGATGGTTTGATTTTTTCAACGCCTGAATATGATCATGCGATTACTGCTGCTTTGAAATCATTGATAGAATGGCTGTCATGGATAAAACCTCAGCCATTGAACAGTCTACCGGTTATGATTGTTGGGGTTTCTCTTGGAAATATGGGAACTGTTTTTGCCCAAGAAAACCTTCGACAAATTTTGAGTTCACCGGGTCTGGATGCTTTTGTTTTACCTTCCAATCAATTTCTTTTAGGACGAGCAGCTGAAGCATTTAATCAACAAGATGAATTGATCGATGAACGGACAATTAGCTGGTTGGAGCATTGTTTTAATAATTTTATGATTTACAGTAAAACATTAAAACCGATGAGACTTCCTTCGCTAAAAAAAGAGAATAATAAAGAAATAATTGAGAGTGAGGAAAGTAAAAACTCTACAGAAACCGATGAAGTTTGGTGGACTAAAGAAACGAATCAAGGATTGCCAGTTCTTTCCGATGCAGATACAGGAGCTTCTGAGTATGAAGAAGTGATTGAACCTGAAAATTCGGCCTATCTACAATTTTTGGAAGAGGGAGAAACTTGGAAGTTTGATGATATTGGAGAATTAAGAGGAAAATCGGAAGAAGAAGACTGATGAAAATTTTAGAAAAAAAGTCAACCTTGAAAATTTCCAAAACTTATCGAGCTTTAGGGACAGTCATTAGCTTAACAATTTATGGTCATCAAGACGAGGAGCTATTAGATAAAACTTATCAATTAATCAAGTATTATGAGCAGCTTTTTACGGTAAATCGTGACCAATCAGAATTGATGGCTGTCAATCATAAAGCGGGAATAGAGCCTGTTCAAGTATCAGGAGCAGTTTATGGCTTAACAAAAATAGCGCTTGAAAAAAGCAAGGAAGCATTTGGTTTTAATGCAGCAATTGGTCCTCTCGTTAAACTTTGGCATATTGGCTTTTCAGACGCTAAATTGCCAACTCAAGCAGAAATAGATGAAAAGTTAAAAATAATTAATCCAGATAGGATTATTCTAAGGGATGATGAATTTTCAATTTTTTTGCCAGAAAAAGGGATGGAAATTGACTTAGGAGCGATAGCAAAAGGTTATATTGCCGACCGGATTAAAGATTTTTGGCATGCTTACGGTATCTCCTCCGGCATCATTAATCTAGGAGGAAATCTTCTATTGGTGGGAGAAGCTCCGCATCAGACAGATAAAAAATGGCGCATAGGCATTAGAAATCCTTTAACTAATGATAAAAAATCTGTGCTACAGCTTTTGTCTGGTGAAGGTTCTGTTGTGACTTCGGGAATTTCTGAGCGTTACTTGAAAGTGAATGATAAGATTTACCACCATATTATTGACTCCAAAACAGGTTATCCACACCATAATCAGCTGGCCAGTGTTACTATTTTATCCAAAAAATCAATTGATGGTGAAATTGAAACGACCCGATTATTTTTTGCTGACGGTCCAATTGAAAATTGGCTGACAGAAAATCCGGAAGTTTATGGCGCTATTTTTATTAGTAAAGATAAGAAAATAAAAGCCGTTGGAATTCCCCAAAGTCAGATTTATGTTGCTGATCAAAGTTTTGAATTTGAATAAGTTAAAATTTAAGTGTAGATAATTTCTGTCAGTACTTTTGCCAATAAAAATTTACTGACAGAAATAAAAAAACCGCCAAAAGCGGTTTTTATTTTTTATTTCATAGTTGGGAAAAGCAAAACGTCACGGATTGAAGTTGTGCCAGTAAAGAGCATCACTAAGCGATCAATCCCGATACCGAGTCCACCTGTTGGTGGCATACCGTGTTCGAGTGCTTCAACATAATCGTAATCGACACCAGTTGCTTCATCATCTCCAAGTTCTTTAGCTTTAGCTTGAGCTTCAAAACGTTCCAATTGGTCAATTGGGTCATTCAATTCGCTGAAAGCATTGGCGTATTCTTTACAGTTGATGAAAAGTTCAAAACGGTCAGTAAAACGTGGGTCTTTTTCATTCATTTTAGCAAGTGGTGAAATTTCTTTTGGATGACCAAAAACGAAAGTAGGTTGAATCAAAGTTTCTTCAACATATTTTTCAAAGAATTCGTTAATGATATGACCAACAGAAGTGAAATGTTTTTCAACATGAATATCATGTTCTTTTGCAAGAGCTGTTGCTTCTTCAAAAGTCATCTCAGGCCAGAAATCAACTCCAGCAACTTCCTTGATGGCATCAACCATGTGAACACGTTTGAATTTTCCGCCAACATTAATTTCTTTACCATCGTATTCAAGAACATCTTGACCAACCACTGTTTTAGCAACATGTTGGAAGATTCCTTCTGTCAAATCCATGATATCTTCAAAATCAGCATAAGCTTCATAAGATTCCATTGTTGTGAATTCTGGATTATGAGTCATATCCATTCCTTCGTTACGGAAGACACGGCCAAGTTCATAAACTTTTTCCATTCCACCAACAATCAAACGTTTCAAGTGTAATTCAGTTGCAATACGAAGCGCCATATCAATATCAAGACTGTTATGATGTGTGTAGAATGGACGAGCAGCAGCACCACCGGCTTCATTGTTAAGTACTGGAGTTTCAACTTCAAGATATCCACGACCATCCATATAACGACGGATTTCACTGATAATTTTAGAACGAGTGACAAAACGATTGAAGCTTTCTTTATTTGAAATCAAATCCAAATAACGTTTACGATAACGTGTTTCAGTGTCAGTCAAACCATGGAATTTTTCAGGCAAAGGACGAAGCGCTTTTGAGAGGAAAGTCAATTTTTTTGCTTTAATTGACAATTCACCCATGTCAGTTTTCATGATTTCGCCTTCAACACCAAGGAAATCTCCGAGGTCAGCTTTTTTGAAAATTTCATAATTTTCTTCGCCGACTTCATCTTTACGAACATAAAGTTGAATTTGGCCTTCGCGGTCTTGAAGATGGGCGAAACCGACTTTACCTTTACCACGTTTAGTCATCAAACGACCAGCGACAATTCCTGAAAGCGCAAGTTCATGCAATTCTTCTTTCGTCTTTTCGTCATAAGCTTCGTGTAGTTCTTGTGAGTTGTGCGTACGTGTAAATTTATGTCCAAATGGGTCAATTCCCGCTTCGCGCAGGTTTTCCATTTTTTCACGGCGGACTTTCATTTGGTCATTAAGTTCTTCGATTTCAGCCAAAATAGTACTCCTTGTAATTTTTTATTCTCTCTATTTTAACATATTTTCAAAAAATTAACAGAAATTTTTTTGTCAGTAAACGCTTTAAGCATAGGCTTGAGAAGATTTTTTTACTATCAGTAAAAAATGCTGATAAAATGACTGACAGAAATTTAGAAAATGATGAATGACCTTAAAGAATTTCTGTCAGTAAATTTTTTAAAACTCACTTAAATTTTTGATTTTTTTAATCACAGTTTTGAGCAATTTGTCTTGTTCAGACAAAAAAGAAAGACCATAAAAAATGCGTTGATAACGTTCGCCAAGATTTTGAAAAGCAATATTTTCATTAATAAATCGTTTTGAAATCAATGACAGGCCAATGCCAGCCTTAAGTTGACTGACAATCATATCATTGTTATTGACGCTGACCAAATTCTTTGGATTAAGATTATTTTCTTTAAGATAATTATGTGTATAATGAGCCACACCAGACCCTGCTTCGCGAATAAAAAAGATGTCACTTTCTGGATTGCCAGCAAGAACGAGTTCATCTTTAAAAAGTGGGAAAGTTTCGATGGTTTCATCCATCATCGGTTTTTCAATAATTCCAAAATGAATTTCATGATTACGAATTAAATCAAAAACCTCTTGAGAATCAAGCATCATTAATTCAATGTTAAGTTGTTCAAGTTCAGGAATTAAATTTTTAAAAATCAAAGGTAAAACAGTAGTTGCTGAACTATGGGAAGCAGCAATTTTAAAAGGTTTACGACTAGGTGTCTGATTTTTTAGGGAAAATTGTAATTCATTCCAATCATTGAGCGTTTTTAAAGCCTTAGGATAAAGAAGGTGGGCACTTTCTGTGGGAATTACTTCTTGGTGTTGCCCTCTTGAAAAAAGGTGAACTTTTAGTTCTTCCTCCAATTTTTTAATTCTAACAGTTGCGGTTGGCTGTGAAATAAAACATTGATTAGCAGCTCTGGTAAAGCTTTTGGTTTCAAACACAGCAATAAAAGTTTCGAGTAAAGCGAACATAAATCTTCCTTTAATTAATAAAAGTAATTTTAAAAATGATAATAATTTATTTTACAAAATAAAGGAGATTGTGTAAACTAATTGATGCTAGACAATTAAAAAAGGAAAAAGTAGAAAAATGTTAAAATTAAAAAATTATATTAAAAATGATAGACAGGCCATAATGAGTATTTTGCCAGGCTTTCTGCTCTCCTTTGCCATTGCTATAGTAAGTTATTTACTCAATCGTTTCATCTTCCATAGTTTAGGTTCAGCAACCATTGCAATATTATTAGGAATTATTTTAGGTAATTTGTACTTCAAACAAGTCACTTTATTTGCAGGAACAGCTTGGTCAGAAAAAAAACTTCTGGAATTTTCAGTGATGTTTTTAGGGGCCACAGTCACTTTCCAAACCATTGGTAAGTTAGGATTCTCCGGAGTAGGATTTATACTAATACAAATGATTTCAACAATTATTTTTGTTTTGTTTATGGGTAAAAAACTAGGATTTTCTGCTAATGTTTCTGCCCTAATGGCTTCTGGGAATGCAGTTTGTGGTTCATCAGCAATTGCCGCAGTTGAACCAGTTATTGGAGCTGAAACCAGTGAGAAAAGAACATCGATTGCGATGGTCAATCTTATGGGAACTATTTTAATGCTAAGTCTTCCATTTTTAGGAACTTGGATGTTCGGTAATAATGATTTATTAAGGGGGGCACTGATTGGTGGAACAGAACAATCTGTTGGTCAAGTCGTTGCTTCAGCAACAATGGTAAATCCAAACACAACAACCTTAGCCACTCTATTTAAAATTATGCGAATTATCATGCTCGTTTTTGTTGTTTTATATTTTGGTTTCAGAAGTAAAAAACAAAAAAGAAATGAACAAGGACCTACTCAAATAAAAATTAAAAGAAATTCTTTTTTACCCTGGTATGTTCTTGGTTTCTTAGTGCTTTGTACTTTAGATACATTGATTCATTTTGTGCCGGAAGTTTCAGCTACCGCAAAATTTCTATCCGGTTGGTGTGAAACCATTGCCTTAGCTGCTATTGGTTTACGACTAAATTTGGTTGAATTTATAAAAGCAGGAAAAAAATTACTGATTTATGGTTTATCTACTTTAGTCTTTCAAGTAGTTCTTGCACTTATTTTAATAAGCCTTTTAATCAAATAATTAGAATTAAAACGATAATAAAGTCACTAAACCAGAGATTTAGTGACTTTTTTGTGCTAATTATTATCAGTTAAATTTTTGAACCTAGTAAAAAATTATTAATCAATCGGACTCATTAATGTTAAACCAGATTAATCCCCAAAGTGAAGCAATGACTAAAAAGAGTAGAGCAAGCATTTTATTTTCCTTTATATTTGTAAGGTCTGGATAGATTACTTAATAGATTCTATTACCTCTTTAAGTTGACTGACAGATTTTTCAAATTGTTTCTTTTCATAAGCATCAATATTTAGTTCAATGATTTCTCTAACACCATTTTGATTTACAATAGATGGAACACCGGTAAAGACACCTTCTTGACCATATTCACCACGTAAATAGGCAGAAACTGGTAGAATTGCTTGTTCATTATTTAAGATGGCCTTGACAATTCTAGCTGTACTCATTCCAATGCCGTAATAAGTAGCCTGTTTTTTATCAATAATCTCATAGGCAGCATTTTTTACCTTATTTGACAAATTAGACAAATCTTCAACCCCTATTTTTTTATTTTTAACAATAAATTCAAGAATAGGTTTTCCACCTACCGTCGTGTGTGACCAAACTGCAACTTCAGAATCGCCATGTTCGCCAATAATATATCCATGAACGCTCCGTGGATCAATTTCTAGCTTTGTGGCCAATTCTTTTCTAAAACGAGTAGTATCCAAAGTTGTACCAGTTCCGACAATTCGAGATTGATCAAGACCAGAAGTTTCCCAAGCGACATAGGTAAGAATATCCACAGGATTTGAAGCAATTACAAAAATACCATCAAAACCTGAGTCCATAACCTGAGTCACGATTGAGCGCATAATTTTAGCATTTGTATTAACCAAATCTAAACGTGATTGACCTGGTTTTTGATTTACCCCAGCCGTAACGACCACAATATCAGCGTTTTTACAATCCTTATAATCTCCAGCTCTCACAATAACATTTTCTTGCCCCCAAGAAACGCCATCTAATAAATCTAAGGCTTCACCCTCAGCTTTATCCTGATTAACATCTATCAAAACCAACTCATTAACAAGTCCTTGATTAATCATTGAATAAGCAATACTTGTTCCAACAAAACCTGTTCCTATAACAACTACTTTTCTGCTTGTAATTTTCATTTTTAGCTCCTTTTCAATTTATATATATTTTTTTATAAAGCCTATCTGTTAAAAAGCCAAAGATAACTAATCATAGTACATAAAATTAAAATAATAGAAATCACAAAACTAATGATGATAAAAGCCAATTTTATCTCCTCCTTCAACCCCTTTTTCTGATGTCTTTTATAAAATCTATAATTATTTTATCTCTATTTTTGTAATGTGTAAAATGAATTTATTTTATCATTATTATTAATAAAAATAAAAAAAAACAAAAGCAGTTTGCTCATGTTTTTCTATTTTTATTAATTCTAATGAATTTCGGTTTCTTTTTTTATTTTACTAATTAATTTTTGAATCATAGGGTCTTTTTCTTCATCAAAAGAAACTCCTAGAAACTCTCTATGATAATTACTCCCAAGTTCTTGATAAGGGATATCATCAGTTAAAAATGATTTAGAAATTAAAGAAGAACCTAAGCCTGCTTTGATATGGGAAATAATCATCTCATTGCTATTCATACGAACAATGTTTCTTTGAGCAGAAGGAGCGGATTTGAGATATCTTTTGATATAATATCCAATTCCTGAACCAGATTCTCTGGTAAAGAATGTTTCTGAATCCGTATTTCCGGCAAGTACTAATTCATCTAAAAATAAAGGAAATGTTTCGGTTTGATCGCTAATGAGTAATCGCTCAATGATTCCAAAATGTAAATCATGATTTGCAACTAATTCAAATACTTTTTCTGAGTCATACATATTAATTTCTACATCTAAATGTTCCAACTCGCCTTCAAATACTTTAAAGATTCTTGGCATAATACTTAGAGCAGCACTGTGTGAAACCCCAATTTTGAAAGGATGTTTTGCAAGAGATTTTTTTGAACTTCAGCTTGGTCTTCCTCCCATTTTTTTAAATAGGCAATAGCTTTGGGATAGAATAATATGGCGGCTTCAGTCGGAATGATTTCTTGGTGTTTTCCTCTTAAAAATAATGTTGATTTTAATTCTTCTTCGAGTTTCTTAATTCTCACGGTTACAGTGGGTTGGGAAATAAATAAATATTTTCCAGCTAAGGTAAAACTTTTAGTTTCATAAACGACGATAAAGGTCTCAAATAATGAAAACATGTGATTTTCTCCCTAAAATACAAAAATAACAAATTATTTTTTTTAATTTATATGATTATAATAATTTATTTTACAAATTAAATCAACTATTATATATTATTAATAGAATCAATTATTAAAGACGAATTAATAAAAAATATAGAAAGAGAAGTCTATGATGTATTCAAAATTCATATCATTTTTAAAACAAATTCCCCTCCCGATATGTGGCTTAATTTTGGGTTTAATATCCTTAGGGAATCTCCTTTACAGTAAAGGTTACCCTATTTTAGGAAATTCTTACGATATGTTAGGTTTATTCCTGATGTTTTTAATTTTGCTCAAGATAGTACTGGCAATGAAACATACAATTTCGACTTTGAATGACCCAATTGTAGCCTCTGTTTCACCAACTTTTACGATGTCTTTAATGGTACTAAGCGTATTTTTAAAACGTTTGTCCGGCTTTAGTCTTCTTGCGAATGTTACTTGGTGGACTGCTTTAATCTTGCATCTTATCTTAATGATGTATTTTATTTATCTTCATGTGCTACCAAAAGAATTAAAAATACATGATGTTTATCCAAGCTGGTTTATTACTTTTGTAGGCATTGGGGTAATATCGGCAACATCACCAGATTTCGGTCTTGAAGTGGGTAAAGTTGTGGTTTGGATAACATTACTCTTTTACTTTATTCTTCTTCCTATTGTTATGCATAGAGTTTTCATTTTACGAAAAATGCACAAATCTTTACTTCCTTTGATTACAATTATCACGGCACCAGGTTCACTTGGTTTAGTAGGATACCTCACTGTTGTAGAAGCAAAATCTAAAATATTCGTTATCTTTTTATTTATTTTATCGCAAGCTATCTATTTTATAACTTTAGGCTTGCTGACAAAACTTTTGAGAAGTGCCTTTTATCCTAGTTATGCTGCCTTTACATTTCCTCTCGTTATTTCTGCAACTGCGGTAAATTTAACAAGTAAACTCAGCGTTTTTCAGTTCCTGAATTTAGAATTATTAGCGAATATGGAAATCCTTATAGCAATTGCAATCGTTACTTATGTGCTTATCAGATACTGTATTTTTTTAGGATCAAAATTAGTTCAGATTATGTCTGAAAAATATTCTCCTGAAAGTATATAAAAATAAATCATTGATAAAAATTACCACTAGGTCAATAATCTAGTGGCTTTTTATTTTGCTTTAAAATAGAGTATATCAAGCTCAATAGAGCCTTAAGAAATCCTTTATAAATGTGACAATAATTTTAAAAATGCCTATAAAAAAAGAGACACATTGTGTTATAATTAGAACGCTGCGTGCTTTTTTTCTTTAAATAAAGAAGATTTGACTGGTTTTTTGACTTAAATCATTCATTTTTTTGAAGTATTTAATGATTAAAAGTATGCAAAAGAATATAGGAGAACAAAAATGACTGTATTATATGATGAAATCATGGTTCGTTATGGTGAACTTTCAACCAAAGGAAAAAATCGTGGTTACTTTATCAATCGTTTGGCAAAAAATATCCGAGAAGTCCTTGCAGATATGCCTGAATTAAAAATTACAGCAGTAAGAGATAGAGCACACATTGAACTTAATGGAGCAGATTATGCTGAAGTTTCAAATCGTTTAACAAAAGTGTTTGGAATCCAAAATTTTTCACCTTCAATCAAAGTCGAAAAATCAATGCCCATTATCAAAGAAGAAGTTGTGGCACTTTTTAAGGAGATTTATAGCGAAGGGCAGACTTTTAAAATTGCTACCAGACGAGCTGACCATAACTTTGAATTAGATTCAACAGAATTAAATATTGCTTTAGGAGATGTTGTTTTTGATAATTTCTCTTACGCAAAAGTACAAATGAAAAAGCCTGATATCACATTGCGGGCTGAAATCAGACAAGATGCGGCTTATCTTAGTTTTGAAGATATAAAAGGTGCTGGAGGAATGCCAGTCGGAACAGCAGGACGTGGACATCTAATGCTCTCAGGTGGAATTGATTCGCCAGTTGCAGGTTATTTGGCGTTGAAACGCGGAGTTGAGATTGAGGCTGTTCACTTTGCTAGCCCTCCTTACACTTCACCAGGAGCTTTGAAGAAAGCCAAAGACTTAGCAGCTAAATTAACCGTTTTTGGAGGTTCAATTACCTTTATTGAAGTACCATTTACCGAGATTCAAGAAGAAATAAAAGCCAAGGCTCCACAAGCATATTTGATGACAATTACACGCCGTTTTATGATGCGCGTGGTTGATCGTGTTCGTGAAGAACGTGGTGGAAAAGTGATTATTAATGGAGAATCTTTGGGACAAGTTGCTAGCCAAACGCTTGGCTCAATGTCTGCCATTAATGAAGTAACTAATACTCCAGTTATTCGACCAGTAGTAACAATGGATAAAAATGAAATTATTGAAATAGCTGAAAAAATCGATACTTTTAATTTATCAATTCTACCATTTGAAGATTGTTGTACTGTCTTTGCACCACCTTCTCCAAAAACAAATCCAAAACTTGAAAATTGTATTCAATATGAAAAGAGAATGGATGTTGAGGGGATGGTTGACCGTGCGGTCAAAGGAATTATGCTCACAACAATTATTGGTGAAAACTGGGACCAAACTGAAGAAGAGGAATTTGCTGATTTCTTATAATAAAAAATGCTACTTATAATATTATGAGTAGCATTTTCATTTGATTAGGAAACTACGATTGATAGTCTAAACTTGACAAAGATTGGAAACAAGGATATAATTACCAACGTTATTTATAAACTTAGGAAAAATTAATTGAGTTCATCAGTATAACAAGACTTATTAGGAATTTTATTTAAAGAAGGTGATACTCAATTTATAGGAAAGGATTTTATGTCAGACAGAATAAAGGCTTTAATTGCCTTAGGGATATTTACATTTATGTCAACATTGGATGGTTCAATTGTTAATATTGCTCTACCAACAATGTCAAAGGAGCTTCATGTCTCTACTTCTCAAATCACTTGGGTGGTGACAATCTATTTAATTGTAATTTCAGCGATTGTACTGATTTTTGGCCGTTTAGGCGATTTAATAGGTAAATCACGAATTGCCCGCATTGGTTGGGGAATTTTTATTTTAGGCTCTGCACTTGCTGGGTTAAATTTTGGTTGGGGCTTAGGTTTTCTTCTTTTTGCACGGGTGATTCAGGCTATTGGGGCGTCAATGTTTATGGCAACCGGTTTTGGAATTATTTCAGAAATTTTCCCACCTGAAAGTCGAGCAAGAGCACTTTCCATTTCAGCAATGTTTGTATCGGTTGGCTCAATCGCTGGACCTGCCCTTGGAGGACTGATTTTACAGGTCGCTTCATGGAATTATATCTTTTGGATAAATGTCCCTATCGGAATTTTAGCATGGATTTTTGGAAATCATGCTTTGCCAAAAGAAAAAACCAGTGGAAAATGGTCGGATATTGATTTTAAAGGTGGAACATTAATGACTTCTGTTATTGTTTTGCTTTTCTTAGCTCTTAATTTTGGGCAAGCTTTGGGTTGGACCAATCCATTAATTATTATTGGTGCATTGCTTGGCTTTATTCTCTTTGGAATATTTATTTTAACAGAGAAAAAGGTCGCTCAGCCTTTGCTTGATTTAGGAATTTTTAAATCAAAATTATTTTCAATGAGTATTATTATGGCTCTCTTTAATTTTACAGTAGCGATGTTCTCAAGTATTTTGTTACCATTCTACTTACAAGATTTTAGAAATTATGGTCCAGGCTTGGCAGGGATGATTATGATGGCTTATCCTGTTGCTATGCTGATTGCTAGCCCTTTAGCAGGTTCGGCAGCAGATAAAATGGATAAAGAAATTGTTACTTTTGTAGGAATTTCAGGGATTGTTTTGTCACAGCTCGGCTATTTACTGATAAATCCGCATTCTGCTCCATGGCTAGTTGTTGTTATTCTTTTGATTCAAGGAATGTCTATGGGGATTTTCCAAAGCCCAAACAATGCTTTGATTATGGAAACTGTTGACCGTAAGTATTTAGGAATTGCTGGGTCAGTTAATTCTCTTGCCCGTAATATGGCCTTTGTTTTAGGGACGTCTTTAGCAACATTGATTTTATTCACAGCGATGTCTAATCAGTTGGGTTATAAGGTAACAACTTATTTGCACAATCAACCAGATGTCTTTTTACACGGTTTCCACGTGGCCTTCTATTTTTCAACATTTCTTGTTTTAGTGACTTGGGTTCTTGGCTTATTCCGTTTGTTGGGACGTAAAAAGTAAAATAAAAACAATCTAAATGATTGTTTTTTTACTGACAGAATTTCTGTCAGTAAAATGTTTACATGTGTAAATTTTCGCGTACTAAATATATTGATAATTTAGAAAAGTTTGCTATAATAATTTTTATAACACAAAAATAATTTCTATAAAGGAACAAAATATGTCTAAACTTCTTGTTGTAAAAGGTCACCCACTTACTGCTGATTATTCACTTTCACTCAAAGGTCTTGATGCTTTCGTCAAAGCCTATAAAGCTGCTCATCCAGAAGATGAAATTGAAGAACTAGATGTTTTCAGTGCTGATATTCCAACTTTGAATACTGAATTGGTCAGTGCAATGTTCGCAGGTGAGAATGCTGAACTTACAGCTTCACAAAAAGATAAATTGGCTCGTTTTGCTGGTTTTACAGAACAATTTTTGTCAGCTGATAAAGTAGTCATTGCTAATCCAATGTATAACTTGATGATTCCTGCTGAACTTAAATCTTGGGTTGATACAGTCAATGTTGCCGGTAAAACATTCAAATATACAGCCGAAGGTCCTGTTGGTTTAGCAAATGGCAAAAAAGTCTTGCACTTACAAGCTAATGGTGGAGTTTATGGAGCACAAGATCCAGCAACAATTTACATGTCAGCAATCTTCAATTTTATCGGTAGCGATTTTAGACAAATTGCCGTTGAAGGACATGCTTATGATCCAGAAAAAACAGAAGAACTTCTTTCTGAATTCATTAATAAAGTAGAGTTAGAAGCTCAAACATTCTAAAGAAAAGTCTGTCATTGAACAGACTTTTTATTGAATTTACAGACAGAAAATAGGAGAGTCATATTTTTTTCTGTCAGTAAATTGAAAGGATAAAAAATGGTAAAACATCTTTTTAATTCACATATTGATTGGGTAGGGGGAAGAAATTCCATCGGTGACTTACAGGCTGGGGCACTGAATGAAAAAATTTCAATTCCTAAAACTATGGATGGACCAGGAGTCGGAACAAATCCTGATGAAATGCTACTCGGAGCAGCCAGTACCTGTTATTCGATTACATTAGCTGCCATGCTTGAGCGAAATGATATTCTCCTGGAACATCTGAAAGTAGATGCTAAAGGAATAGTTGATGTGACAAAAGGAACCTTTACTTATGAAAAAATAACTTATCATGTCGCTATGAAATTGACAAAAGAGTCAGATGAAGTTAAAGCAATTAAACTTGCCAAACGGGCAGAAAGTTCTTGCATGATTTCAAGAGCGATTCAAGGAAATATTGAGTTAGAAACGATTATTAGAATTGAAAAATAAAAAGTTACTGACAGGTCTGTCAGTAACTTTTTATTTTAATTTTTATTTTTCCGACGTTCTAAGAAGTCAAAAAGTAATGTATGATGATTACTTGCAAGTGAATAATCTTCAAGAATATTAACATTAAGACGCATATCTTTGGCTTCTCGTGCAGTAATTGCTCCAGAAAGTTCATGTTCAAAAATGACTTTACGTTCCAAATAATAGGCCCGCATCATTTCGGTAATGTTGTTAGGCTGAGCCTTATTCATCATCCGTGAAATATGACCACCAGTTGCGACGATTTCAGATGTTCTTAAACGTTCTGATTGCAAGAAATTCAATAGTTGCTCATCAAAGACACCATTTAAATTATCAAGAGCTTGCAAGATAAGTTCGGTATTATTGAAATAAAGTTCAGTAATTTCATCTCGTGTTGTTTCCATTGCCGCCTTTGTTTTCTTGAAATAAAAGTCAACATGTAAGACACGAGAGGTAAGTAAATGAAAAGCACGCAAGGCAATAACATAAACAAATTGGATACTGGAAACCAGTGAATGGACAATACTTGTTTCTAATGAGCGAATATATCGTTGATAAGTTCGGTAAGTATACATTGAAATTTTATTTTCACGCAAGGCAACTTCAAGCCCTTCAGATTCAATTCGGATAATCAAAAGTTGCAAATCATTGTAATCAATCGCCATATCTGTTGACTCTTGTTCAATAATTAATTGTTGAATTCGTTCCTGATAAGCATCAATAGCGATATCATAACCCTGAGGGTTTTTAGCCGATTTCATATCCTGATGTAATTCATCAACTACCTCAGATAAAATCGCAATTTTAGAGATATTATTAACTTTAGAAACTTTTTTAACCGCAAAGAAAGGAAGAATGAACATTCCAACTAAGAAACTTAAGCCAGTTACCGCAGCGGCTAGAAAGACGAGAACGGGTTGAACATCTACAGTTCGTGGAACCAAAAGAATCGTTGCGATACTTACTGTTCCTTTAGAACCAGCAAAAGTGAGGAGAAATACATCATTCCAATAAGCAGAAAACGGTTGTTTTTGTTTAAGGGAGCGAAGCCAATAATAAAAAGCAATGACAATAAATCTGAGTGCAAATAATCCAGCAGTCAAGGCAAGAGCAAGAACAATTAAAAGTGCTGATGAATAAACAGGATCAACTAAAAGTGGAACTACAAGTTGATAAAGTTCAATTCCTAAGAAAAGAAAGACAAAGGAATTTAAAATAAATGTTAAAGTATCCCAAATTGTACTCTTGAGTTTTTCAACTTGAGCATCAAATAAAGTAGTTCTCTTAAGACCGTTTGCTGACATGACTCCAGCAACAACTGCAGCAATGATTCCAGAAACATGTAATTCTTCGGAAATGAGAAAGGCAGCAAGAGGAACGACCAGCTCTAAAAGAAGATAACCAGAAACATCCCGTGCGTCAACATCTTCCAGAAGTCTTAAGACAAGTCCTTTGATGTAAATTAAAGTAAAACCAATAGCAGCTCCACCAAGTGCTGAAATAACTAATTTCATTGTTGCATCTGGGAAAGAGAAATAACCAGTAACTAAAGCAACTAAAGCAATCTGAAAAGAAATAATTCCGGAAGCATCATTGAGCAAACCTTCACCTTGCAAAACACTCATA
>UMKW01001009.1_pt1 | contig 88257 bp, 77 predicted proteins | sample 1966391 | NCBI WGS metagenome assembly UMKW01 (sample SAMEA4836183, study PRJEB28245) | human gut metagenome | biome: gut microbiome; material: fecal sample | place: Denmark | collected 2008
TCCGCCTCATCCAGCACATCCGGTGGAGTGCCCATCCATGTCAGAATCGGCCGGGCAGCCACCTGCCCCAACACCAGCAAAAAGAATCCGCTAAGAAGCGCCACCAACTGCACCGTACTGATGGCATTGCGTATGCTCCTGTCATCCTGCTGCCCGATGTGATTGGAGATAATGGCACAAGCTCCCATGGAAACACCCATAAACAGGTTTATCAATAACCCGATGACCGGCGCATTACTTCCCACGGCTGCCAGGGCCCTGCTTCCTACGAAGTGGCCCACTACTGCCACATCCACCGAATTAAAAAGTTCTTGTAACAAACTGCTGGCTGCCAACGGAAGGGCAAACAGCAAAATTTTCTTAAACAACGGCCCGTTCAGCATATCTATCTCATTGCTCTGGGCACGTTTTTTAGTCACACTGTTATCCATCTTTTTACCTTCTTCAAAATGCGCGGCAAAGTTACGGTAAAATTGGATAATTTACATCCTCCTATTTTATTTACTTTTTATTTATCTCATCAAGTAATTTTTCAAATTCACTCTTCGTGATAGTTAATATGCTACCATGTCTAATCCCTTCCGGCAAAACAATCTGAGAAGAGATATCTGTCCAAGTCTTCAGATCAGACGATTGAATGGCTCCAAAACATCCTTCCATATACTTATCAAAATAAACCAGGTAACTATCATCCAAAACCAGACAAGTAGGTCCTTCAGCCCAATAATTTCCTGTAATAGGACCCGTCACATACGAATAAGGTCCAGTAAGAGAATCTGCACAAGCAATATGGATATTTTTTTGTGGTGGAACTAATGTTTCATCTTTAAAGAACATCACAAATTTCCCATCTATAGGAACAATACTCGCATCTATAATATTAAATCCGGGGTCATATAATAATTTTGTTTCCGAGAATGTTTTAAAGTCAGAAGTCGTTACATAATACATTCTATGATTATATTTATCTTCACTTGTTGGCCCCTTTGTAAACTTTCCTTCAACCGTACTGGCCCAATATATCATATAAATATTATTCTCCGCATCATAAGTTATTTCTGGAGCCCAGCAATTCTTTGTCTTCTCTTCTTTTACCATAACAGGAATCATCTGCTGTTCAGACCAATGTACCAAATCTGTCGACGAAGCATAACCAATACTCTTTTCATTCCAGCTCACAGTCCAAACCATATGAAAACGATTGTCTCCTCCCCGAATAATACAGGGATCACGCATCAATTTGTCCCTACTCAGTTCTGGCTTCAGAAAAGACTTTCCATCATTTAACATCTGCCATTTAAGCCCATCCTCACTATAAGCTAAATGCAATCCGTCTTCTCCGTTATTAGTAAAATATGAAAACACATACACCTTCTCCGACTGATGACTACAGCCCGACAAAGCCAACATCAATAATAAAAAATACAAACACTTTTTCATAAAGTAATTCTATTTTGGTTATTTGTTCTTGCCTAATATTTATTTGTTTTTATCCATTATATTTCTTGAAATTCTCCGCCTGCTCCAGAATTTCCTTAAACACCTCGTCATTCGTGACAGGAGGATAACCATATTCTGCCAATATCAGAATCAAGTCCATTTTCAGCTCCGCCTTTATATCATCACGAGTAGACCAGTCTGTATATTTTGATTTATCAGCCACAATTGTCTTTATTTCAGCAGCCAGTTTCAGTAATTTCTCTTCAGGATACTCAAAACCAAATTGTTTCGCAATAGATTTAAGAATATCATAAAACGCTTTTTCCTCCACAGAAGGGTAAAGATTTTGCCTGCCAAAAGTTTGGTATATTTGTCCGATGAAACTTTTAAAGGAATCATCCTTCTCATGGGCAAGCCACTGACTTCCACCGAATTTTTCCTTCAATTCTTCTATGACCTGCATGGCGCCCTCGTATTTCAGTACTCTATTTGCCCAGCGGCGATAACCAACAGAAATGATGACATCAAGGTTATAGAAACGTACATCATGTGTCTGGCTTTTACCTTCTATCGCACCATGTTCTGTGGTTGTCGCAAAATTTGCGACAGCCACTTCGCCTGCAAGTTCTTCTTTTATGGCATTCGCTATATGCTTACGGATTGTTTTTGAATCGCGCCCAAATAGTTCGGCTATCTGATAGGCATTCAACCATACCGTATCTTGATTTATTCTGACCTCAAGCTGCGTTTCTCTATCTTCCGAACATTCGTATCCTTCGCACTGCCAGTCATGAAAGGTATCAGCGGCTTTTTCTCCCAAATTACAGGCAATGCCACGAATTGTCAAGTTCATCTTGGCCTGTTTATAAGCGGTATTCGTGTATTCCTGACCGTAAACGGAAATATCCTTCTTGTTGCCATGATGTGCTTCGATGAACTTCATGCTTTGCACGAACATACCTCCTGAACCACAACACGGGTCATATATTTTACCCCGATAGGGTTGAATCATTTCCGCTATCAGATTAACGATTGTCTTAGGGGTGTAATAACTCTCCTTTTATTCATCCGTTACCTTAAATTTACCTTAATATATACAGCTATCTCTATTTATATTCTCTATAAAGATTGATTGGCGTGCAATAATTGCAAATTTAATGATTAAGCATGAGAAAAGCCAATGTTAAATTTAAAATATTAACAGCCTCCAGACCTTACCCTCTAAACATACCTCCACACTTTCCCAACTCCTTAATTCCAAAACTGCAAACGAACTTACAAAAATACCTCGACACGAACGTGTCAACCTCTCCGCACGTACGTGTCGAGACATCAGCACGAACGTATCAAGACCTCGTCACGTACGTGTCGAGGTAAATTTAACTATATTTTTAAGAAATGGTCCAAGTTGATTTCCTGAAAAAGTCCACATACCATGTAAACGTTTTTCATGTATAAAAAGACAAAAAAATGCCTTATCCCCATACGATTCACACAAACTACCGTATCTTTGCAAAAAAAATTGCAGATTATGAAGAAAATAGGTTTAATCATACTTGGTGGAGCACTGATAATGAGCAGTACTTCATGCGTCACCAAAAAAAAATTTCTCCTTGCAGAAAACGGACGGATAGAAGCATTGTCCAGAGGAGACAAGCTGCAAGGACAACTGAACGAATGTCACAATGAAATGGACAAGATGCGCGGACAAATTGACCGCCTGCAGCAAGACACCAACCGGCAGGGGAACTCCATCCGCCATTACCAGCAGCTATTGTCAAGCAACATGAACGAACAGGAGAAGCTGAACGCCCTGCTTGGCGAAAAGCTGAAAGAACTGGATGAACGTGAAAAAACCATTCAGGAACTGCAAGGCATGATTGACCAGCAGAATGCCACGGTACAGAGTCTGCTCAACAGTGTGAAAGATGCCTTGCTCGGCTTCAGCAGTGACGAGCTGACCGTACGCGAGCAGGACGGCAAGGTTTATGTGGCCATGTCCGACAAGCTGTTGTTTCAGTCCGGAAGTGCCAAACTGGATAAACGTGGAGAAGAGGCTTTGGGAAAGTTAGCTGAGGTGTTGAACAAGCAGACCGAAATTGATGTATGCATTGAAGGACATACGGACAACAAGCCGATTCATACCGCACAGTTCAAGGATAACTGGGACCTGAGCGTTATCCGCGCTACTTCCGTAGCACGTATCCTGATTGAAAAATACAAGGTCAACCCGTTGCAGATACAACCCAGCGGACGCGGAGAATACATGCCGGTGGCCGATAACGAAACAGCCGAAGGTCGCGCCAAGAACCGCCGCACAGAGATTATCATGTCGCCGAAACTGGACAAGCTGTTCCAGATGCTGAAAAAATAAGAAAGACTGAAAGTCTTTACAAACCAATAGCCCTGACATGCTTCACCACACGGGAAGTATGTCAGGGCTATTTATATGTCGGTTTACAAGAAGATATTATTTATAGATATAGAAGCTACGCTCCACCGGTTCGGCCGTCTGTACCTTTCCCTTCAATCCATACTGCCAGGCCACGACCGTCACTTTAACCGGAAAACGGCTCCGTGGCGGAATCGGAGTAAACTCCAGCGTATTGTTCGCCGTGATGCGGGCCGGACCTTCCTTCACGTAGTAATATACGGGCAAGCCACAGTCGGATACCGCTTTCAAAGGCAACGGTGCACTTCCTGCCTTCACATCTTCCAGTCCCGGGAAAAGAATGTGCTGGCGTTTCCCTTCCGTCAGCCGGTAAGGAATACGCAGATTCACCTGCTGCACGGCTCCCTTGTAGTGCTTGTCACCCGGATGACTGGCCAGTAGCCAAATGTCCGACGTGCGGCGCGGATTGTACATCCCCATCCGGTAAAAACGGACCGTAAACGTGGTATCATCCACCTGCTCCACCGGTCCACAAATGCGTTCCAGACGAATCTTTCCTGCCGCATGTTCGTCCGTCATTTCCTGACGGAGCGAATCCGTAAAGCAGGCATTCAGATGAAACGTCAGCCCATCTTCTTCGGGCAAGAACTTCAGCAACACCCCTGCATGCAGTTTCGGATTATAATCCACCCGCTTGCCCTGCTGGCAAATGCCTAAATACTGCATCTTTTTCAGTTTATGTTCCTTATAGCGCTGCTCGGTAAGCTCTGCCATCTCCCGGTCAAAATACCAGAAGGCATCGTGCACATCTCCCTTGTAGCGCGCTACCGGTGCAGGAGTAGCCCGCTTTGTACGTTCGTCGGGCGACCAGCGCTGTACCAGCCAGCCTGCAGCCGGGTCCACTTTCTTCAGCGTTTTCCCGCCATCGGCAGGCAAGCGTTGCTCCAGTGCTTTCCGGATAAAACGGGAAATGTAACGGGCTGTCTGCTCCGACACATCGAAATGTCCCCTGCCCGTATCACAAAGGAATGAGATGCAGCTCTCCGGATACATCATCCGAAAAGCCAATGCCGGATTTACCCGGGCTTCCCACCATTCATACTCGCCTTCAATCATCAGGCCGGGAATGCCGTCAATGTTCCGCGTCCGTCCCCACTCCAGGTTTTCACGCCCGTAACCGCACAGGTTGGTGCGCGGCGCATCCCCATGGAAAGACACCACCGCCAGTGTCCGTTCTGGATTCCAGGCCGCAAAGTTCCACGGGAAAGTGGCCATGGCCGAATGTCCGAAAGGAATGAGAGGCACCTCACGCAACTCCGTGTAGCCGCTCACTTCCGCCAGGTCGTTCATCATCTGGTCAAATACTTTCTGTGTACCTTTGCGCACATCCCACTGCTGGTCTATTCCGGGAGCAATCCAGATCAGTCCCACTCCCATCTCGGCCAGCGAGTCACGGAAAGACGGCATCTCAAACAATGTTTCCTCCGTCATGTTCTGCTGGCTCCACATCAGGGCAGATAACTTCTCACAATTCTCCGGTATCCACAAGAAGGCTTCCGGTTCCTTTTTCGTTTCGTCCGATACAAAACCTTTCAATGTGACCACCCACTGCCACTCTCCGGCACAAACCGTCTGCAGCCAGGCCATTACCATCCATAATATACACACTCCTCTTTTCATCTTTCTTTCATTTATTATTCGTTCCTACAATTTCTGATACCGTACGCGACAGGACCGGACTGCCGTAAAATGACGAAAAGCCATCTTCCTTGCTGGAGCCTCCCTGCACATGGGCAATAAAAAAGCCGCACACTCCCTCGCGCTTGTTTATCCAGGGATAAGCTCCTGCCCATCCGGGAGAACTAATCTGATAGGCCTCTCCGGTCTGTTCGTCCAGTAATTCACGCCACTCTCCTAACCCGTAAATTCCCGTATGATGCTTTCCAAGAGCCCGTTCCACATATTCTCCGGGCATCACCTGTGCACTTCCTACCTGGTCGGCCTGCATCTCACGCACCGTTTCTGCCTTCAAGATACGTTTACCCTCATATACTCCCTCGTGCGAAATCATTTTCAGGAAACGCATGTAGTCGGCCAGCGTCGTACAAAGTCCGCCACCCAGCATCGGTGCATGTCCTCCGTCGGTGTTGACTGGGGTAAAGTGTGAATGCCGCATACCCAACGGAACCGCAATCAGCTGCTGGAACAAGGTTTCAAACTCTTTTCCGGCTGCCACCTCTGCCATTCGTCCGGCCACCTGCATGGCCAGTCCGCCGTACTCAAAGCGTGTGCCCGGTGTAAAGACCGTATCCAGTGGCAGAATCTCCGCCACAGCCGAATCCAGATGATTGTAATTGTCAACCCGGGGTTCAGGAAGATACGGTCGGATGCCCGACGTATGCGAAAGCAGCCTTCGCAACGGAATGCTCCCCTTTGCATCTCCCCGAAACTCAGGCAGCCATTTCTCTACCGGGTCATCCCAGTCCAAAGCCGTCGTATCGACCACGGCTGCCACCACTGCCGCTGCTACCCACTTGCCGGCCGAAGCCACATACACCTGCGTGCTGTCCGTAAAACCGCCATAGTCTTTCCGGAAAAGGACGGAATCGTCTTTCATCACACAGACTGCCCCGCCCGGATAATATCCTTTATCCATCCAGCCGGAAATGATGGAGTCCAAAGGAGCAAAGTCATACGCCTTCTGTGTATGAGTCCCCTTCACGCAAGCACATAAGCCCGCCATTCCGGCAAGGAAAATCAAGTTCTTTATTTTCATATCCAAATTTACGCTTTTGTAGATAGTTACGTATGGAGAAAATGATTTACCTAAAAAAAGAATGCATTTTTTAGATAAGAAACAAAAAAGACCGGAAAGCAGCCTCCTTTTATAGATTCTGTTTCCGGTCTTCACCTTAATATTATATTCTCAGTATTTGTATTGCCTTTATTCTCCGTCCAGCCTCACTATAGCCATGTTGTCTTTATAATTCACCGAGATGACTTTATCATTTAGTATAAATTGTTTTGGACGTTTTGCAACTTGAATACATGCATGCATATACGGTTGTCCATCCATCCAAAGATTAATCTTATCCTTTGTGTCCTTTCGAATATAAAACAACTTGGATAAAGAAGAGAAATAAGATGTCTGTCCTCGACGAAGCGAACTACCGTAACCCATAAAAATCTCTTTCGTTTCTGCCGGGTCCATACCTTCCGGATAAGAGACGGCAAACATATATGCATCTGTCGACCATCCGTCAGCCTCAATCCAAGAGTTACTATGCATCAGACGTCCGTCTGCAAGCTGATTAATATAAAGGTCTGTAACTTTTCCCTTATATGTTATTCGAAGTCCAATCCAGTCCTTCCCTTCCCGACGCTCCATCATCGGCAGTTCTTTCTGCGTCACACTATCCTTTAAAATAATAGCAGTAAGTCCTTTTACTTGTTTGAATTCACCCGGCAAATGAAAAGAGTAATACTTCTCTGTTCCTTGCAGGTCTTCCGTAGGTGCCGTAATCTCCTCCCAATACAAATCATCCGGATAATCATGCACAAAATCTGAGAGAGCCAGCAAACGAGGATATAGGGGACGTACCACCACCGAAGAGTTATCTTTTGTAATCGTCACGTCAGTCCCGCTCTTTTTCCATTCACCTCCCGGATGCCACAGCCACTCGAACTCTCCGCTGCGATGGGTCTTCAAGTCGTCAATCATATAAATCACATTGTCCATCCAGAGGAAGTGACGGAAATTACGGCTAAAATTATCCGATACAGGTCCAGTCCCATTTGCCAGCAGATAGCGGATATTTCCTCCGTCAAGCAAATGATACAGATAGCCTCTTAACGTAGAACCATGATACTGTTGTTCACGGCTCTGCCCCTGCCCGTTGAAAAGCACCACATTGTGTGCCTGACTCTGAAAGAAATAATTACGATAATTCGGATTCGGATACCAGCAATTCCCTGCATCTTTAATTATATCGACTCCCTTATGAAATAAGATAAACGAATTCGCATCGGCATGCGAATGATTCCATGTATGCCCGCTTTTCACGGCCAGCATCGTGGCATCCTTCTTCCACGATGTACGTATGGTAGCCCAACCAAAATCAGCAAATAACTGTGAGAGTTTTAAATCCGGCAACTCCGGCACACGGGTTAATTCCGGTGTGTACAAAAAGCCCATCGGACGATTCAGAAAGTAGCCGTCACGGTGCTGCCCCTGCTCCACCTGCTTCATGTACCACAGCATATTCTTATCTTTCACTCCCAGCGCATACAATAACATCAGACTGCTTTCTGCCGAGATATTCTTGTGACTGTCACCAAAGTTGATGCTGTAAAGCATCCCCGTACGAGGATAGCAGACATGCGCAAAAAAGCTGGAAAGATTTTTCAGCTGTGGTATGTCAGGCAAAGATGCACCGGGATGCGCATTTTTCCACGCCACATAGAACTGTAAGGCTTCCTGTATACCAAAATTAGCATAGTTCAGGCTTTCATACATGCCACCAGCCTCATCAAAAGTCTTCGCTTTCTGCTGCAACACATCTCCTGCAAAGTTAAACCATTCCGGAAGGTAATCGTAAACAGCCTGTGCTCCTTCCTTTGCCTCCGGAAGTTCATTTTGCAGGCTCAAAGCCAGAATTCCTCCCATGCACACACATGACGTCCACCAGTTATGTCCCATAGAATTCAACGAATGAATTCGGACTGGTTCCAGCAGCCAGTCGCCTAACAAAGGTTCCACACCCAGCCGGTATAATCCTCCCGCTATCTTCTTTCGCTCCGAAGCCGACAGGTCATTGTACACAGCATCATACGCTATAGCCGACAGATACGCCTTATGAGCCAGTCCCAAATCACCGTTCCATGCCGGTTTGCGGGCAAGCATTTCCGCACTACCCCAGGTTTCAGCTTCTATGGCTTTTAAAAGAATTGCCTTCAACTTGTCGGCATATACCTTCTCGCCTGTCATCAGATAGGCAAGCGAAAGATAATCAGCTTTATTCAGACTATTTCCTTTCAGCTCCTTCTCTGCGGTCTGTTTTATCTCTTTCCAGGCAGAAGCCATCTGTTCATCCTGCCCGATTCGTTGCTTTACCTGCTCAATCCGCTCCGGAGTGTAAAGCAAATCCGGATGTGTCAGTTTCTGGGCATATCCCATCCCCATACTACATAAGACACCTGCCAATAATACAATACGTTTCATCTTGTTACACCTTGATTCTATTCATTCACTTACCTCTATAAATTTATTTCTTCCACATCAGTTTCCAATACACCACATACCGTTGACGATGAATATCATATAAAGGAGAAATTCTTCTGCCATCCCGGGTTTCGAACGTCAGACCTTTTCCAACCCGTTTAAATGAATTTTCCCAATTTGACTTCTCCAATACCAAGTTCACAGGAAGCCCTTCCGGTATATGATAGTTGTATGTATAATAGTCATTGTATTTCGACGAGTCTGAGTAAGGAGCCGGTTTCTGCATACCTTCTGTACCCAGTTCTCCCGCCAAGACAACAGGCCCGTAACACAATGCAGCACGACTGGTATCATCTGGAGCCGCTTCCAGAGAAAAAGACATAGGATACGTCACTTCTATACAATCACCCTGGCGCCATTCCCGGTTCAGTGTGATATATGTACCTGGCTTACCGGTCACTTTTACCTTTTTCCCATTTACCGTCACTTTCACCTTTCCACTCCATGAAGGATAACGCAGACAAATCTTCGCACGCGCAGGCTGCTTTGCTCCAATATACAATCGGGTCGTTTCTTCTTCTGGAAACCTGGTTTCCTGACGAAGCGTAATTCCCTTTTCCCGCCAGTTCAAGACCGAAGGGATGAAAAGATTGACAAACAGTTTATCCTGGTGATGAAAATAAATGCTTTCTGCATACTTGGCATGGCTTTCAAAACCGCTTCCTACGCAACACCAGAATGAATTGTCCGGTGTACTGTATACTTTATGTGCTCCCGACAATAAAGGTAAGAAATAGGCTACCATCCCTGTTTCGGGGTCCTGCTGCCCCAAGATGTGATTATATAAAGCACGTTCGTAATAATCAGCCACTTCCGGAGAGGCATTCCAGCAGAACAAATGCTTGCTCAACTTCAACATGTTATACGTACAACACGTCTCTCCCGTATAACCCGACAGGTGTTTGGAGAACTGCTTCGTATCAAAGAAATGCTCCTTATCGCTGCTACATCCCGGTGCAAATGTGTGATGTCCAACCATCGTATGCCAGAAAAATTCACTTAACTCCCGACTGTCCTCATTCGCTGAAAGCTCATAATTGCGAGCCTCAGCCAGAACTTTCGGAATAAAGGTATTGGTATGTTTCGTCCCCAGATCGTCACGCTTCTCTTTCAAAGGGTCAATCACCTCATTATGATAAAAGAACTCGGCTAACCAGCGATAACGTTCATCTCCGGTCAAGGCATACAAATTATAAAATGACTCATTGATTCCTCCAAATTCATTGCGTATCATCCGCTTTCGGGTGGTCTCATCCTGTGATTTCAACTTGGTATAGGCCCAGTCGCCCATCTGCTTTACCACCTCCAGTGCCTGACGGTTATCGGCATAGATATACTGGTCTATCAACCCTGAAAACAGCTTGTGTAGCGTATACCAGGGAGCCCACACACTTGTTCCCCGCAGATTCCGGTTAATCAACTCCTCCGGGAAAGCGCTCAAATAACCGTTCTTATACGTTTGCTGCACTTCTGCCAGTCCATTAACCAGACTGTCTCCCTTCAACTTAAAAATGTCACTTCCTGTAGCCGCATACATCAAGGAATAAGCCGATAACAAATGTCCCGTAATATGTCCACGCAACTCGCAATCAAGAGACTCCCAGCCGCCCAATTTCTTCACCGTCATATATCCTCCTTCACGCCCGGCAAACACACCGGCCGTAGTACGGAAACTATGCAGCAGTTGATTCACGCCAATAGAAACCATCCATACTGAGTCTCGCTCCATATTTTCTCTGAAACGACTGGGAAGCAGGCGTACATCCTGCAATTCAACACATTCTGCCGCCATGGGAGCAGCCAGGGACACTTGAAATTTCTCCGGATTTAGTCCGGGATAAACCGACTGTGCTGTCATGGGGCCTACATACCCTAACAGCCCAACAATCATCATCCATATATTTCTTTTCATGCTTTTTTGTTTGTCGTTTATTTAATAATACGAATCATATCACACATTTACTCAACAACGGACTGATAAAAGACATAAAAAAAGCAGTTGCGACAGGGATATTTCCTTTCGCAACTGCCTATAAGGAGTTTAAAAGTTAACTTAGTGATTTGTTAGAAAGCGAATACGGGGCGGATTACACCATTATCTCCGATTTTCTGTCTATCCAATATTTTAGCTTGCCCATTCGTTTTAAATTCTATAATATATGCATCTGTAGCATCTTCTTCTGTAGAACTCCACCACCATTCTGACACATTAGGGTTTTTACCCTTTTCTGCATTTTCACAAACAAATCCACCACCAATATTGTCAAATAAACTTTTCAGCTGGTTTATCATCTCTACTTTCTGATCTTGATCAGTAGAATCTTGACCAGCTCCAGCATTCGAATTATTTAAAGTCCATTCAGTCCCATTCTTTTTAACTGTAGACAAATTATTAAATATATCAACAATCAATCCAACTGTCGGCAACATCCAACCTGTTGATTTCTGAGGAGCAGCATACTTTAAAGTTTCTATTGTCGTCCCAAAACTCTTTGTATCTAAAGCTACGTCTATATTATTTTCAAGCAGTTTTGTAAACTTAGTATATGCATCTCTATCATCAAAACTATCGCTTATTGTTACAGCTGAATTCACTAAACCAGCCTGTAAATTCCATTTTCGTTTTCCATTTCCATCATATAATCTATTTACATCTTGTCCTACAATAGATACAACATAGCCATGGTTATATTTTAAGTCAATTAAAGATTGTTCTGCTACCGTAGTACTGAAAATAATGCCTATACATCCTGTTTTAGGAGCATTTTCCAAATCATTCGGCCAAATACTTCCATCCGCATAATAGTAGTCACCAATTTCCAAATCACGTTCTGCATTATAAGATTCATAAGTGTAATTTACATCAAACCCTTTATAGCTTCCAGCTTTTGGAGTCACAGACAGAGCTGCTCCATTTGTTGCAGGGAAATACACCGGATCAGAACCATCCTGGAATTCGCCTTCTACATTCAATGCGGTTTCAGAAGGAGCTACGATACAACGGTAAATACCTTTTGTTACTTCACTACCTGCGTCACCAGTTGTTTCTTTGCCGAATGTACATAAAGAAAAGCCTTCTTTATCACCAATTTTTACTTTTAATCCCAACGGAGCTGAATATTCATAACCTCCAGTTGTGGTATACGCACGGATAGGCACCTTGATTTCAATCATAGACATCTGATGCGCAAATTTGAAATTAATGTTCTGGCCACGAGTAACTTCTGCTGCAGCGACAGAAGCAGTCATCAAATCGGCAGCCTGGTAGTCTGCCAATGTAGATTGTCCAGTAGTACCTTCCAACTTTGTAGTAAAATAGTTTACAATTTCAGTTTCTGAAGTTGCAGACAACCCGTCAGTATAAGGAGAATAAGCAATATAATCTGCATCTTTATAGTAATACAGTTTGGCACCGTTCTCTCCTGCCCATGTTGTCCCATCTGCACCCAAAGTCATCTTCATATTGCTTATCAAAGCTTCCCCATCACGTACCACGAATACACCAATGGCATCACCCTCTTTGAATGTAGTAGTATAATCAGTTTCAGATACACGTGAAGTAGCATCTGATGAAACGAAATCATTTGCCGTAACCACTACGTTCAATACATCTTCTTCACTCGACGGAGCCGGAGTACCCAACTCATTATTTTGATTACAACCTGTCATAGCTGTAGCCATAGCCAAGGCCATAAATGTTATTTTCCACGAATTTGTTTTCATAATGCGATTTATTTAAGTTTCTATTTTTTTGTTTTCAAATTACGAACGTTTTTCAGCATTTACTTCAGAAGTTTCACCTTCCCACTGAGATGAATTCCCATTTTCAGGGTGTTGTTCAGTGGTTTCCCCATCTGTTTGTATATCATCTCCGTTCTGTTCCCATTTATCTCCATCCGTATCAGGACCCACTTCCGGAGCTTCCCCATCGGTTCCTACGGTCTCGCCTTCCCACTTTATCGGAGTTCCAAAAGCCACATTCAGCCCATCAGGAGTTACTTCTACATATACCGGGAAGATATATCCTTGTTTCAGTTCCACATCCTCCGGAAGTACATATTCGTCACTTCTTCCGTCGCTCATGGTCACTTCCATGAAAACGGTTCCAGCAGTCAGCGTCTGAGGAGCCACCAACGCTTTATAATCACCGGTCGTCTTCACCGAATTGCCTTCGGCTACCCCTGACAAGTTGCACAAGGTAATGGTTGCCGCATTCATTGTCCCCTCTTCTGTCGGATTAAGCTGCAAGGCACATTCCACACACGCCGTACGGTGTACGAAAGTCAGCGTGTTCTCGCTTGCAGATACCGAAGCATTGTTCACTTCCAGTAAGTCACTGGCCAGATAATTCGCTGCTACGCTCTGGTCGGCAGCGACTACCACTGCCTCCGGCTTCTTCCCCTCATTGTAAGGATACCAGGCATTGACCGACACAGTCTGTCCAAAGTCTTCCCAGTAAAAAGGAGCGGCGGAAGTCAGTTCGCCCTTCTCATTTACCGTATACTCCTTCACCGTACCGTTGATTTCCACACCCACCCTTGCATCCGAAAGGCCAGCCCATGAATTATTGACTGTCAAACGGCTTGAGGGAGAAATCGTGGTAACAAAAGATACCGGAGTACCGTCTGTTCCTTCCTGCTGTTCATCCTTATTGCAAGCAAAGAGGCAAAAAGGAAGCACAGCCCACCACAAATTACTTATTCTCATAGTTCTCATATTTAAAGATTAGTCTTTTGCAAACATCAGCGTACCGAATCCCAGCTGGTCGAAACCGCCACTGTTGGGTCCGTAATCGCCGGCACCACCGTCGCTGTTTCCGCGTGCAGCATTCTCACGCATTTTCTTTACCCACAAATCGGAATAATAGCTGGTCAAACCGTAATCGGCAGACAAACGACGAACAAGTTCCCATGTAGGACGTACGGTACCCCGGGTAAAGTTTCCTTCTTTATTTTCCTGATAAGACAAAGTAGGCCAACTGTCACCCGTACAGTTTGTATAGTTAGTATAAGGCACATCAGAGTCAGTATACTTGAAGTTTGTCATATTCCAACCATTGGCATTCGAACCGGTTTCTGTCTCCCCATAATTGTATTTACCCACATACTCACACATGGCCCAAGCACGGTTATTATCGAACAGAAACAAGTCCTCGCCTATGTTCTTTGCCATCTGACAGAAAGCTGCCATCAGGCTGACACAAAGGGTAGCATGTCCCTGGTCACGACCAGACTCCATGCACTGTCCGATAAGCTTGCCCTGATTCTCCGGATTCGGGTCTGTATATACAAACGGAACCGCATTATATACATTTCCACCACCAGCACCGAATTTGAAATACTGGATGGCTTCATTGATTTTAAAGTTATCGTCAGTAAGAATTCCAATGGAAAGAATAGCTGTCATTTCCGCCAAATCCCAGTTCAGCCAGTAGTGCAGCGGACAATCGGTATACCCGTTATGCAAAGCCAAAAAATTAGTAGCCTGCGGATAGAACACATCGACCATCCAGTTCTTAAACTTAGTAAAATCGGCAGAGCTCCAGCCATCGTAATCGCGAAGAATTTCTCCGGCATTGGCTAACTGATAAATCTGCATGGCTATCAAATATTGGTTCGGGTCGAGAAATTCTCCACTGCTATTCACCAGATAACCGGTACAAGTAGATACCCATCCGTTCAAAATACCGACTGCGGCATCAGCAAACTGACTGTCTCCACTTAATTTCCATCTTAATGCCAGCTGATACACGGAAGCTGCATCGCGCATCAGATAAGTATAGTTGTTATGAATACCTTCATACCACTCATCAGCTATTCCAGCCTGCTCCCAGCGTTCATTCTTTTCACCCCAGTTAGTAGCATCCAGACGGGCCAGCTTTTTCACGGGTTTTGACTCTGTCAGACGGCTGGTCTGAGCATAAGGCGCTGCTTGCAGGTGGGCATAGGCATCTGCCCACGGCTGTTCGTTGGCTTCTATTTTCCCTTTTACGAAATCAAAATCAGCCTGCGTGTGCAGCATACAAGGATGAGACAACTCAGGCGTGTAATCCTTCACATCTTCCCAAGTATCTATATCGTTCACTCCATCTTCAATTTCCGTACATGAAATGAAGTTCATGAAGGAGAGGGCCATCAGCCCCGCTCCTACGTAGTTGCATATTTGTCTTTTCATGGCAATCTAATTAGTTGTTGTTCGATTCGGTTTCTGCTAAATACGCCTTCAGTTCGTCTACCGTCTTGAAACTGCGTATCCAATAAATATCTGTATAGCCCAGATGACCCTCCACTTTGTTAAAGTCTACCGTACGGAATTTAAAGCTGGAGATCTCCTCTACACCGCTTTCCGGCAATTTGTGAAGTGCCTTTCCGTCTCCTCCTCCAAATCCGTTTGTCAGGTCAAAATAACAAACCATCGGAGTTGTCGGGAGATTTCCGTTATACTGGCTTTCATAACCTTCTACCACCGTAAACTTATTATTTCCGTTGTTACTGCTCTGATAGTAACGGCCATACTGCGTATCAATGAAGATAGTTCCCTGCTTGTTATCACCAGGTATCACTTTATAAGGCAACATCATCTTCACCGCTAAAATCGGATAATCCATGCTCAAAGGTAAGGCGCCATTAAAGGAAATTGATCCGTCGCCTGTATTATCCAACGTCATCTTCAGTTTTTCACCGTCCGTGCTCAGCGTCGCATCATCTGTAGCTTTCCATGGAGCAATCTGCGATTCAAACGAATACCACAAACGACCACCAGCAATGCTCACCGGTACCGTAGCTGTAATATCACCACAAGTAGCAGTAATAGTGGCACTACCCGTCAGCGCATTCACTTTCAGCACACCTGTTTTTTCATCAATTGATACCACCGATTCATTATCACTGCTCCAGGAAATCAGTGTATAGGTAGCACCGGCAGGAGCCAAATCTACCACATTCTCCATACTATAAGTCTCTCCATAACCCAATGCAGCCAAGTAAGACTTTCCCTCATCAGTAAAATCAATACCTTCTACCGGAATGGTAGGATTCACTTTCACCGTAAAGGTCATCGAAACCGGATTTGCACTAAAATCGTCTGCAGTTACTGTTATCTTAGTCTCACCCGCCTTTACACCGGTCAGCAATCCGGTATTTTCATCTACCGTGGCAATGTTCGGGTTCTCACTTTTCCACTTATAACGTTTGAAGGTAGCATCCGTCGGTGTAGCCGTTACAGCAAGCTGACTGATTTCTCCTTCCCAGATTCCTTCCACTCCTAACTTCTGCAAGTCCTCTTCGGCCATTGAAATGTGTTCGATATAGGCAAACTGATCTACCACCTTCAGCACCACGCTCGGCATGGCCTCAGCAGGTCCGAAACCAATTTCAGGAGTTACAGACAGTACAGTCTCGCCCGCTTTCTTTGTTACTAAAAATCCCATCGGGGTGATGGATGCCACAGATTCATCGGATGAGGTCCATACATAGTTTTTATTTAACGCTTCAGGGCTTCCCAAGACACAATTCATCTGAATCTCCTGATTCGGCAACATGCACATCGAACCACTTCCCGTGTGATAGATGGTCTGCTCAATCGTAATCTCCGACAGCAGGTCCACTCTTTCAAGGGTGCCTTCAATGTCTTTGCTGTTATCGCAAGCCGTATTCACCAATGAAGCAGCCATCAGTAGAACTCCCGCGAAAATGATGTATTTATTTTTCATGATTATTTTTTATTTAGCATTCAACATCCATTTTATTCCTCCCAACCCGGATTCTGACCCAGATTCGGATTCAACTGAAGCTGGTCTGAAGGTATAGGATACAGATAGTTTTTGGAAGCCCATGCACGTCCTGACTCAATAATCAGGCAATCGTCTTCTTTCTGCATGGAAGAAGCAGATGACCATATAGTCTGGAATTCGCCCACCCACTTGATACCGAGAATGTTCATCGGCATTTCTGTTTCTGCCGTTTTCCAGCGCTTCAGGTCGTCAATACGGAATCCTTCATTATATAGTTCCACGGTTCTCTCACGACGGATTTCATCACGCATGCTCAGTTTGTTCGCATCTACCAGCGCATTAGAGAGTTTCGGCATTTTTGAATTGACACGCAGACGAACCAGATTCAAAGACAAATCCAAATCTTCATCAGAAATCTGCCCGTCGCGCTCGTATACAGCCTCCGCATAGTTCAACAGCACTTCCGCATAACGGATAATCGGATAGTCATAACCTTCCATGGCATCTTTTACTTTACGCTCTGTAGCCCATTTCTGATTCTGATAACCGCTTCCCTTTCCTATTCTTGAGGCATCCATGGTCAATGCCCGGCTTTCGTCTTCGTCATTCCATGTCAACCGACAGTTATTGTCAGCATTGTTCCAGAATTTCTGCTGATACTGAATCAGGCAGTTCTTCATACGGTTGTCACGATTCTCGAACTCAGAAGTAGCTGTTTCATATCCTTTAAACAGTGGATTGGTCTGACCGTTGTATTCTATCGGCAAACCGTTGCTGCACAGATACATGTTCACAAACTTACGGTTAATGTACTGCACATTAGCCAGACATCCTTGAGTCACATTGGTACCTACCGGTGACAACGTTTCGTCATGACGGCGATAGAAAATGTATTCCTTGTTGTCTTTCTTGGTCAGATTCGCAGGATTGGATTGTACATTTTCCAGAATAAACATGTATTTATACGAATAGTCACCCAATGTGGAAGAATAGAAGAGTTTATAACGCTTTCCGTCAATTACTTTCTTGGCAGCCTTGGCAGCAATGTCGAGCAATTCCTTGCCACGAGTTTCATTGTTACGGAACTTCTGCCAGGTTCCTTCATAAAGAGCTACACGAGAAAGAAATGCATAAGCCGCATCCTTGGTCAGCTTACCTTCTTCGTCAGTATTCAGTGTTTCAGGCAGGTCGGGAGCCGCTTCCTGCAAATCCTGGATAATCAGGTCGGCCACTTCACTACGGTCGTTCCGTTTGGCGGTCAGTTCCGGAGAATCAATATCCAGCGGAGAAGTAGTGATTACTGCATTTCCATACAACTGCAGCAGTTCAAAATAGCAGTAAGCCCGAAAGAATTTGGCTTCGGCCACATAACGGGCAATGGATTCATTACCTGAATAGCCGGCAGCTTTCTGCAGCAGCAGGTTGGTACGACGGATATGATTATAGGCTCCGGTGTAGTTCCCGTCAGAAGTAGGCACGGAATTATTTCCGTGACTGTATTCATTGAACGAGTTGGATGTCATCAGGTCTGAACGCCAGTCTGAATGAGGGCCATCGCTCACTGTAGACGTAAAATCACGTGTCCAGCCATAAAAGTTATTGGCAAAATACTCAAAATCACTTGCAGTATTCCACATATTACCATCGGCAAGCTGATCTTGCGATTCCAAATCCAGACAGGAAGTCGCACTTAAACCGAGTACAGCCATCAATACTATTTTCTTATAGAGTTTCATACGTTTTCACTTTTAATTTATGATTATCAGAATGTCAGGTTCATACCAAAAGTCACAGTACGTACAAATGGGTAACGTCCCGTTCCACTCACACCCATACTGGCTTCAGGATCCCATCCGTCAGTAATTTTAGAATACTCCCAAAGGTCTGAACCGGTCACATACAGACGGGCCGCATTGATGACCTTGGTCTTGGCCAACATGGTCTGCGGGAAATTATATCCCAATGTCACACTTTTCAAACGTATATAGGAACCGTCTTCCACTGCCCAGGATGATGCCTGATAGTTGTAATCATTGATGACATCATTGTGCGTATAAGAAGGATAATGCGCGTTCGGAGTTTCCGGACTCCACGTGTTATTGACTGACACATTGGAGGTATTCATGTAATACGCTCTCATCGGCACACGCCAGGTCAGGTTTCCGTCATTGTCGCCAGTACGGAAAATGGTACGCTGTGCTACTCCCTGAAATACGCATGACAAATCGAAATTGTTCCATTCCAGTCCGGCATTGAATGAGAACGAGATTTTCGGGTCATTTGAGCCCAGGTACACATAGTCGTTGTAATCCAGTTTGCCGTCTTTATTGACATCTTCGAACATGTTATCACCCACACGGATGTCGCTGGTCAAACCGATAGTATTGCTAGCCAGGTAACGGTACAAGTATTTCAGACGCTGTTCCTCGTTCTGTATCTTACCGATGTAACGCAATCCGAACACACTGTTCAGTGGGTATCCCTGCTGTTTGTCCTTAAATCCGGACGACAAGACTGTCACACCACCTATATCTATCAGTTTATTTGTATTGTAAGAAAAAGTTCCTCCGATATGATAAGAGACATTACCTATCTTGTCCGACCAAGTTCCTTGTGCTTCAAAACCTTTTGCTTCGAATTTTCCGGCATTGGAGTAACCGGCATTGTCACCCAATACACCCGGATAAGTCACCGTAATCAGCATGTTGTTGTTCCGCTTCAAATAACCTTCCAACGTTCCGGAGAAACGTCCGTTGAACATCCGGAAGTCCAGCCCCACATTGTAGTTGTGGATTCTTTCCCACTCACGTGAGGTGGAAGCAATTTTTCCATTGGTATCAATGATAGTCGCTTTGTTTGAACCAATCAGTACACCACTTAATGACTTGAAATTATAGTACTGAGAACCTTCATAACGGTCGATACCGCTCTGATTACCTACCACACCGTAAGAAAGACGGAGTTTCAGTTCATCCAGCCAGCTGTCTGTACCGTCCATGAAACCTTCTTCAGAGATACGCCATCCGGCAGACACGCCATAGAACGGCGCCCAGCGACCTTCCTTGAACTTGGAAGAACCATCGTAACGGAAGTTCACTTCGGCCAGGTATTTAGACTTATAATTATAGTTGATACGAGAATAGTAAGAAAGAATAGCTTCATGCCATTTAGTTCCCTTGTTGTCAGTCAATGAAACTTGCCCGGCACCGTTGATGGTCTCCAATGAGCTTTGAATATCTTCTACTTTAGCTCCAAAGTAATCATATTCAGTCAGTTCATACTGTGTTCCTGCCATCACATTCAGATTATGTCCGCTTTCAAAGTCTTTTTCATAGTTCAAATAGCCAGAGAATGAATAGAAATCACGGCGTGAACTTGTCTTTTCATAAGAAGTCTTGCTCTGTTCCGACACTGTCGGTTCTGTATTGACTTTCGTACCGGCATAATTATAAGAAGTAATCGCAAATTTCTGAATGTCGCGGCTGGCATTAGACGTGTTATAACCCACGTTTCCTATCAAGTCCAGTCCTTTCATCAGGTTAAAGGTCAGTTTTTCGCTGATATTTACTTCAGAAACCTTCAAGCGGTTGTCACCTCCCAATTCAGCAAACCACACTGGAGAAAGCCAGGTACCCCATGAATAAGGTTTGCCATCAATGGTAGTAGCCGGAACACCCGGTTGCGGATAAGAACCGGTCAGCGTTTCATTCAAGCGGGAAGGTGCCACCTGGTCCTGACGGTTATAAGCGATGACTGATTCAATCTTAAACCAGTCCAACAGCTGAATCTTGTTGGTCAGACGGATGTTATAACGCTGGTTATTGTTGTTTCCCCATTTCAGGTTACTGCCGTCATACAAATAACCTAATGACAAACGGTATAAATTTTTCTCGGTACCACCGGAAATTGCCAGGTCGTGCTGGGTAGAACCCGCATTGCCGAAAAGCACATCGTTCCAGTCTGTATCCATAAACACATAATCCAGTACATCATCAAACTGCGGTATCGGATTGGCTGTATAGTCCAGGTCGATATACTTTCCTTCATTAGCTAAAGCCATCATGGCATATCTTCTCCACATCTCATTTTGTGTGTCTCCATCATTTTCCAATGTCTGAAGCACTGCATTGGACCACTCACTCATTGACATCAGTTCCGGCTGCAGTCCCACAAACTTCGCAGTGTACGATGCACTGTATTCGATGCGGGTCTTGCCCTCCTTGGCCTGCTTCGTCGTAATCAAAACCACACCTCCTGCTGCACGCGAACCATAGATGGCTGCCGAAGCATCTTTCAGAAAGTTGATAGACTCAATATCCGAAGGGTTGATGTTACGAAGAGCATTTGTTCCTTCGTATGCCACTCCATCAATGACAATCAGCGGATCGGCAGCATTGGCCGATACGGCACCACGAAGTTTCATACCCCAGCTTTCATCACCCGGAGCCGATGAATTACGTGTAATAGTCACACCCGGCACCTGTCCCTGCATGGCCTGAAGCGGAGATGAAAGAGAACCTTTTCCTTGAATCATCTTGTCGGTTACTACAGTGACTGCACCGGTCAGCGTTTCTTTCTTCTGTGCACCGTAACCCACTACTACGACTTCTTCCAGCATTTCGGTATCTTCTTTCAGCACGACATTTGCCAAGCCCGGATCGGAAGCTTTCAGTTCCACCGTCTTATAACCGATATAAGAAATCACAATTACTGCATTCTTGGAAGACACATTCAACGAATAGTTTCCATCAATATCTGTAATTACTCCATTTGTAGTACCCTTTTCAAGAATACTTGCACCGATAACAGGAATTCCGTCACCGTCCAACACCTGTCCTTTCACACTCACCGATTGCATGACCGACTGGACAGAAGCCACCTCCGCATGCATGGGAGCAAGGTTTCCAATTGCCAGTGCCGATGCCATCAAGGCTGAGAAAAGGACTCTCTGCGATGAATTCTTCAGAAAATCATTCTTCATAAGATTAAACCTTAAATTAACAATCTCACTACTTTTCATATTTTATATACATTGTTTCATATAGTTGCGCACTTCCTTGCGGCTGATGAACAGATGATTCTCTACCGTACGCTGCGAAAGATTCAGTTCGGTAGCAATATCAGCCGATGTTTTCCCCTCAAAACGATTCATGACATAGATTTTCCGACGCTGGCAAGGAAGACATTTCACCCTCATCAGTTCTTGTTTCTGCAAGTCGCGTACAACGGCACGGGTATCTGCAGCCACAGCCTGCTGGGCCTGACCATACTCTTCCAGGTAAACAGAAGCTTCCTGCTTTCTATAAAGATGACGGAAATAGTCGGATACCAGATTACGGACAATCGTAAACAAGAAATATTTTACGGTATCGGGACGAAGCATAGTATGGTATTCCAAAAGGCGAAGATATGCGTCCTGAACCAAATCTTCCGCATCTTCTTTTTCTCCTATTTTCTTATAGATATAAAAGAAGACCGACTGATGGTAGTCCGCAAAAATCTGTGCTACTAGCTCATTGGATGTGTTCGTCAGGTCTTTCATAAATTAGCTTGTTTTGGTTTTTTGACACTGCAAATGTATTTACAATTCCAAAAAACTAAAACAAATGTAACATGGAATAAATCTCACCTTATCCTTCAAGACTGATTTTTATACAAGCATCTGATTTACAGTAAAATAAAGAATCCCATACAAGAGTCTCAAATTATTATTTGACACTTCTGTATAGGATTCTTTTTCAAGATCTGACACTAAAAAGCCTCTCAATCTACCGGACGGTGCTCACCTGAGACTTGTTTGATGTATTCGTTCGGAGTTATTCCAGCCAATTTCTTGAACGTACGGAAGAACGAAGCACGCGAACTGAAACCGCAATATTCTGCCATGGCAGTCAGGGTATATTTTGCATAGTCGTCTTTCAGGATAAGCGACTTGAATTCTTCCACACGGTATTCGTTGATATAGTCATAATAATTCTTCTCCAAATACTGGTTGAAGAGATAGGAAAGTGAATGGGAAGTAGTGCCTATCGCCACGGCAAGATCTGCCACTTTAAGATTCGGATTACGATAAGGCTTGTTACGCTTCATCTCCTGCTCCAGCAGACGGTAAAGCCGCTTGCACTCTTCCGGGCTGACCTTGTTCGTCCGGTATTTGTCATCAGCGGAGGAAGCAGTCTTTTTCTCTGACTTCGGCTCTATAGGTTCCGACATAGTTTCTTCCTCTGTCACTGGTTCTATTTCCGGTGTTACGACTTCTTCTGCCTCTTCTTCTTTCTTATCTTCCTCCACAACCGTCGGCATTTCCGCATCGTTAAAGCCGTTCAGCTTACGTAAAACGGCCCATACCACACGCAACAGGCTACGGCGGAACACATACACACCTGCAGCCGCCAATAACAATGCCACAAGAGAATATATCCACTTATACCAGGAACGGTCGGGAATGCAAATATCCAAGGTCATGGCCGAATCGGGATACCCAATCTGACGGATAACAAAAGAAGTAACTCCCGAAGGTAAATCATACAGCGATACTTCCGATTTTCCCATCAAGGAAATCCACTCTCCCTCCTCTCCTAACTTATACTCATACATCAGGCTGTTCGGGTCGCTGTATGTAAGTGCAGAGAACTGAATGATTACGCTCTTCTGCGAATTCTCCAGTGTGAGCGCGTAATGGCCTTCTTCTCCCGAAAGCTGATGCTGCATGCTCTTACCATTGACCAGCACATCCGACAACGAAATAATATAACGGCTGGGGAGCATATCCATGTCTTTCCCGTTCAGGCGCACCAGTCCTCTGGAGTTACCAAACCAGAAGTTTCCGTCTTCATCTTTTATCGGAATGCAGTTGATGAATATCAGACTGGGAATACCATCGGCAAAATTGAAAGGTACGACCTTGGTTTTCTTGTCGAAACGGTACATACCCTTATTGGTCGCCACCCACAGCCAGCCTTCCGAGTCTTCCACCACAGCCATCAACGACTTTCCATCCAACAGCGTTCCTGGAGTGAGCCGGCTAAAATGACTCATGGTAAGGTCGGATACAAACAATTCTCCTTTATCCGGCAAGAAATAGAGCTGATGGTCGGAAGTTTCATAAATCATACGGATTTTTTCTTTATGCACAAATCCTTCCGGGAACACATCGTTCTTCAAGCTTTCGGACGACGGGTCCCAGATGCAGATACCGCTTTCCGTACAAATCCATCCTTTATGGGATGAATCAAAATAAATCTCATAAACGTTGCCTTCGGGCAGCTTGGAACTGTCGCTCTTGAAGTGACGCACGATTTTCCCGTTCCGGTAACAATACAATCCGGCAGAAGTACCAATCCACAGATTTCCCCGGTCGTCAGGACGAAGCACAAAAATATGTCCATGTTGGAAGGGTTCGGAAGCAATCTCAAAATCCCGCAGTTCCAGTGTGGCACCATCAAGCACATACATACCTCCCCCATAGGTTCCGATATAATATTTCCCGTCGAAATAACAGCTTGACACAATGATGGAAGCCCGCAGACGGGGTGCCTTGAATATCTGGAACCTGCCATCGGCCTCATCAATAAACACAAAGCCGTCGCGAGAACCTATCAGCTTCTGACTTCCATGAAAGGCAATGGTACGGACAGCCATGTCTCTGGAATCAAACAAGTTCTCATATTGATAGGTGGAAAACAAGTCGCTTTGAAACAAGGTGTAGTCTACACCCAACTGGTAAAAGCCAATCCATAACAAGCCGTCACGGTCGACCAATACAGAGTACACAGAATTGGAACGAATCTGGCTATCCGCCTCACGGTCATGCCGAAAGGTACGGATAACACGCTGGCGGCTCACGGAAATAAAATGCACACCGTTTCCGTCCGTTCCTACATAGAGCAGGTCTTTCCCATCGCCCGACAAGGCAGAGATGACTCCACAACCGACATCCAGATAGCGTGAAAAGTGCTTGCTGGCAGTATCAAAAAGCACCAGTCCGCTAGTCATTGTACCCATAAAAATCTTTGAACCGATACGTGTGATATTATAGAAAGAAAGGTTCTGTCCGTTCTTCGCCAATTTATCTGAAAAAGAAGTAATAGTCTGGTCGGACAAACGAAAAGATTTCAAGCCTCCCATCGTAGAGAGCCACAATATACCGTTTTCTCCTTCCACCATTCCCGTTACAAAATTCGCACGCGAAAAGACATTCTTGTCTACCAGCACATGCTCAAAAACTCCTCCCTTGTATACATACAATCCTTTTTCCGTACCCACATAGAGCACATCCCCCAACTTACAGAATGCATGCACCCCGCTTGTAATCATTTCAGGAGCCAGCCGCTCGAGCTTCTCGGCATCATCGGCCAGACGGAAAAGTCCCATGCCCGTGCCAACCCACAGTTCATCGCCCGGCATCTCAATCAGTGCAAACACCCGCTTCAGGTTCTCATTACTGCCCTCTACCATGTAATGCTCCAGGCGTATACCATCAAAACGCTCCACTGAGGTATTCGTTCCCATCCAGACATAGCCTTTTGAATCTTTGTATATTGTATTAATGACCAAATCAGGAAGTCCGTCGGATACGGACAAACTACGGATTTCGGAGGAAACAGCTCCCGCTTGCAAACAGCACAGACTGGTTAACAAAAGGAGATAAATATATATCAAACATTTCTTCATTTACAAAACTGCCATAGGTTTCATGAGCAAAAATACATAGAATCTGCCTATATTTCATAAAAATATCCGACAAAAAACCGCACTGTCTTCCCAGACATCAATACAAAACCTCATACCCTGATAAGTACTGTCAAAGAAGTACTACAATACTTCCTCGACAGTACCACAGTACTTCCTTTGCAGTACTGAAGTACTGCAAAGGAAGTACTGGAAGAGCATATACAATTATAAATCAATATATTACTACAAAAGCAAACTTAAAATTTCATTTTACTTCAAAAGACGTAACTCTTTTGAAACTGAAAGCGTATATTTTTTCTTTCCTACAACTACCCTACAAGGAGCCGTAGCCGTATACATCCATTTTCCATCCTGCTTCAGCAGCAAGACATCAGCAGGTGCATCTGTCCGGATGCTCACTCCATCTGCTTCCAGTTGTGTACCGTTGCCCAGGAAAGCCTGAAGAGTCTCTCCCTTTTCCGACTGACGGCACAATGCATAGCCTGCACGGGCCTGCAACTTTTCCAACTTGCAGTGGTGTGCATTCTCATCCGACGACAGAATCCAGTCGACATTTCCATTGGTCAGCGCCACGCGTATACCGACATGGCTTCCCTGCTGTTCACTCTTTACCTGCGGATAATCGACCGACGCAATGCAGGAAGGTTCTTTTAGGGTAGAAGGTTCATACACGACCACAAACGGACGGTTCCAGGCTTCTCCTTTCTGGCGTGCCACGAAAGTGAGCGTAGGCTGGTCCTTAATGGAATACGGCATATTCTTGATGCGGCTCAATCCTTCCGTCATAGGGCTCAGGGCTGAAAAGATTTCGCGTCCCTCCTCCCCTTTCATCCAGAGGTTCATCGTAATATCGTCCTTGTCGGGCATCTGGATGGTAAATCCGGCTTTCACGTCTTTGTTTGTCACCGCCCGCTTCTTATTATATATATAGGAGTAAGCATACAGATGGGCTCCGGCAAAGGCCAGTTCCTGCGTAGGCTGAAGTCCGAGTTCACTGCCGTCGGCCGCTGTCAGCGTCATCTGCTGTCCTAAGTTGTGATAAAAATAGTCGTGCATCTTGTCGCCGCCTTCTACTTTCCGGCTACGGAATATATCGATATAATAACCTGCAGAATCGCCCACATTGACAATGCCGTTAAGACGGGTCTGGTCGGCAAAAGTTTCCGGTTCGCGAAAATAGACTTCACTATAGGAAATCGGCTGGTAAGGAATCCGTTCGCCTGCCGCAGGATACAAAGCACGCAGTTTGAAGGAATGATTGCTCTTCATGACGGGATAAGAAGAAATACCGTCTACGCAGACCGTATTATGCGAAGGGAACTGGCTGTAGTACTCCAGATAGTCCAGTCCCTGATACAAGGTTTTACCGATACCGGCATCCGGACCGAGCACGTAGCCCTTGCCATACAGTTCCATGCTGATGCCGTTGGCGTGCATGTGATTGCCTTCACTTCCATTCAGTGACACCATCAGACTGTGACGGGGATTCATCCCATTACGCTGTACCAGCCAGCTTACGTTCGGAGCATAGAAGGTAGGAGTTACATAGTCGTCAATCTGGCCAGCCTTCACTTTTTCATCCAATACGAGCGGTTTCCCGGCAAAGAAAGAAGTAATGGCTACCGGTGCCTTGCCTCTTTCTGCCACCGGAAGAGAAGAGGATGGATCGAACAATTTCAGCATGGCCGTAAACTTACGTTCCTCTTCGAACTTTCCATGGGTACGGGCATTCTGAATCATATAACGGAAAATGTCAGTCCGCAGTGTAGAAGGATGCGTATCACCAAACCCACAGACCATACGGTTCGGGAAAAGGTATTGCGGCATAGCTTCTACAGCTTTCGGAAGTACCGGAATCTCCTTGGTCAGGTCCATACCCAGATTCTCATCGAACAGGCTGACAAAGCTGGCATAATCACCTACCACCACACTGCTGTAGCCGGGGCACTCTGCCCAGACACCCGTAGCCGCATCGAATCCGTAATCGGCCAGTTTTTTCAATGACCACTGACGAATGGATGACTGGTTCACCAGATAATCGATATAGTACTGGCGTCCTTTGCCGTCGGCATACTTCGTATCATCTTCCAGAATCAGGGCAATATTCATAATGAAATGCGCCTGCAGCAGGTTCCAGTTGTTGTGAGGTACCCCGTTGGCGATGATGTTATCGGCACATTTCTTGAAAGCATCGGCATAGATAGTCATCTTTTCCGGCTTTTCTTTCTGCAAGTACGCATAAAGGAAATCATAAAGCGGCACTAAAGAATTGATGACATCTTCATGAATCACCTCAAAGGAAGTCATCCCTACCAATGTCTGCTGGTGACCGTAATTCAAGTCGACAGGCACATTACGGTAGTACAACCCCGTCATGTACACATCGAAAACGGAAGCTGCTGCCGCAGCATATTTCTGTTCACCGGTCAGCCACCAGAGGAATGCGGCATCGCGGGCTATACCTACGATTTCATTATTGATGCTTTCAATCATTCTTCCGGTTTTGCTGATGCTCACCCACTCGTAAGGATTACCCTCCAGGGTACTGTTGGCCAAGTACATTCCTCTGGCATCTTCCTGATAAGGCTCCAAGTCCTCCAGTCGAGGACGTTTGTAATTGGTAGCATGGCTGCGTGCTCCGGTAAATACCACTGTTGGAGCCGGTGCCTTCTCACCTCCGGCATGGTCGTAGTACTCACCTTTTATATATACATCAGTGGCATGTGTGTTCCAGTACATCAGCAAACGGGAGGACAGCCAGTCTGTTCCCCGATCTACGTATTTATCTGTCCGTTGCCGAAGCCGCTCATACACATCTTTTGCCCAAGGAGCCTTTTTAATCAGCTCCTGAGTTTCTTTCTTCCCCTCCTGTGTGGTCAGATAGCGGGGATGTCCTTGCGGAAGTTTCAAGTCCAGCCGCCCGGTTTGTGCTTGTACCGCCCCTATAACCACAGACAGGCACAGCCACAGAATCACTCTTTTCATATCTTCTAGTTTTTTATTTTCACAATAACTAATACGAACGAACGCGTAAAAATACTCAAAAGTCGACAGAAGTTTTTTACTTTCATCATCTGCAGAAATGTTAAAAACGAAAGAGAACGAAAAAAAAGGACGAAACATGCTCTAAAACATGGACTTTTATTAGTGTAATTTTACACTTATCCGTAATATTGCACTCGAATTAGTGTTACTAATACACTTTGAAAAACGAACAGTATAAAAACACGTTTTTGATAACCGCAAAATCAATACACAAATAATTTAAATAATACTATTATGAATTGGAATTCAACTGAATTTATTTGGCTCGACTGGCTGGTTCTCACCGTCGGAGTCATCGCTATTGTGTGGGCTGTGTACCGTGCAATAAAAAAAGATCAGGAAAAAATGAAAGGTGCCGACAGTCAGGACTACCTTTTCGGAAAAGGGGAACCTTGGTACATTATCGGTGCTGCTATCTTCGCAGCAAACATCGGTTCTGAACACCTTGTAGGATTGGCAGGTACAGGTGCAAAAGACGGTGTGGGAATGGCACACTGGGAAATGCAAGGATGGATGATCCTTATTTTAGGATGGTTGTTCGTTCCTTTCTATCAGTTATTAAACAACAAAATGGGCAAGATTATCACTATGCCTGACTTCCTGAAATTCCGTTACACTCAACGTACTGGTTCATGGTTGTCTATCATCACACTGATTGCATACGTATTGACAAAGGTATCTGTAACTGCATTTACCGGCGGTATCTTCTTTGAATACCTGCTCGGTCTTCCATTCTGGTGGGGAGCACTCGGCCTTATCTTCATCACAGCTATCTTCACTGTCTTCGGCGGTATGAAAGGTGTAATGACACTTTCTGCTATCCAGACTCCTATTCTTATTATCGGTTCATTCCTGGTTTTGTTCCTGGGCTTGAATATGCTGGGCGATGGCAGCATCTCAGAAGGATGGTCACAGATGATGGCTGTTTGTAACGCTGCACACGATGGTTTTGGTACAACTCACATGTTCCACACTGACCCTGCAGACCCTATGTATCCGCAATTCCCGGGCTATGTGGTATTCCTCGGAGCATCTATCATCGGTTTCTGGTACTGGTGTACTGACCAGCACATCGTACAGCGTGTGCTCGGACAGACTAAGGGAGAAGATAACCGTAAAGTTATGGCACGTGCACGCCGCGGTACAATTGCAGCCGGTTACTTCAAACTGTTGCCTGTATTCATGTTCCTGATTCCGGGTATGGTGGCATTCGCACTCTCACAAAAAACCGGCAGCAACATCGTAATGGATATCACCAACACACATGACACAGACGGTGCTTTTGCCATGATGGTAAAGAACATCTTGCCTGCAGGGGTAAAAGGTATTGTAACCATCGGTTTCATCTGTGCCCTCGTGGCTTCTTTGGCTGCATTCTTTAACAGTTGTGCGACACTGTTTACAGAAGACTTCTACAAACCTATGAAGAAAGGCATGAGCGAAAGTCACTACGTAATGGTAGGTCGTATAGCTACAGTCGTTGTCGTACTGTTGGGATTGGCTTGGATGCCTATCATGATGAACATGGGTAACCTGTATTCTTATCTTCAAGATATTCAGTCTCTGATTGCTCCTGCCATGGTAGCCGTATTTACCCTGGGTATCTTCTCTAAGCGCATCACACCGAAAGCTGGAGAATGGGGACTTATCGGAGGCTTCCTTATTGGTATGTTGCGTCTGTTGACCAACGTACTTACCGACTCTGGTAAAGCAGTTATGGACGGAGCATTCTGGGAATACACTTCTTGGTTCTGGCAGACCAACTGGCTTATCTTCGAAGTATGGTTGCTGGTATTCATCGTTATCATGATGTACGTAGTATCCATGTTCACTGCCAAACCGACATCTGAACAAATTGCAGCCATCACTTTCACTGGCGACTACAAGAAAGCAATTCGCGAAAGCTGGAATATGTGGGATGTAATCGCTACATTGGGAGTTGTCGTTCTGTGCGCATTGTTCTACGCATACTTCTGGTAATCCATAGAAACCAACTCATAAAAAGAGGACATGCAAATCAAAAACCGCATGTCCTCTTCCTTTTTTATAGAAACTACTGAAAAACACACATTCTATGTTGAAAAACATCTGAAAAAAAGAACAAGCAATCGTTTTAAGTGTTACTTTTACACCATAGATAAAAACATCAATAATTTCACATGAAAAGCATGAATAAATCTTTCTTAGGGGCAAGTATCATCCTTGCAGTATTGAGCGGTTGTGCTTCCAAGCAAGCCCAGCAACCGGAGCTGACTTTATCAGGCTTGAACCCTGCTAATTTTGAGGTTTCAGCTGAAAATGCCAAACCTATCAAACTTTATACTTTGAAGAACAGCCAGGGTATGGAAGTTTGTGTAACCAATTTCGGCGGACGAATCGTATCGGTCATGGTTCCTGACAAGAACGGAAAGATGACGGATGTAGTTCTCGGTTTTGACAGCATTGCAGATTATCAGAATATTCCAAGTGACTTCGGAGCTTCTATCGGCCGTTATGCCAACCGAATCAATAAAGGGAAAATCACTATCGACGGACAGGAAATCCAGCTTCCGACCAATAATTTCGGTCACTGCCTGCACGGCGGTCCTACCGGATGGCAATATCAGGTATACGAAGCGAACCAAGCCAATGACAGTACCATCGTGCTGACCATGAAATCGCCGGACGGAGACAATAACTTCCCGGGAAATGTGACTGCCAATGTGACTTATTCATTGACTGCCGACAATGCCATCGACATCAAATACGATGCTACTACTGACAAGACAACAGTCATTAATATGACCAACCATTCTTATTTCAACCTGAATGGTGACCCGTCTAAACCGGCTACAGATCACCTGCTCTACGTAGCTTCTGACAGTATTACTCCGGTAGACAGCACCTTCATGACAACAGGTGAAATGATGGCAGTAAAAGATACTCCGTTTGACTTCAATACACCGAAAGCCATCAGCGAAGGAGTGACAGATTTCTCTAACGAACAAGTAAAATTCGGTAACGGATTTGACCATAACTGGGTACTGAAAACCAAAGGTGACATCAATCAGGTAGCTGCCAAACTGACAAGCCCGACAACCGGTATCAGTCTGGAAGTGTATACAGACGAACCGGGTATTCAGGTGTATACCGGAAACTTCCTGGATGGTACAGTGAAGGGTAAGAAAGGTATTGTTTATCCGCAGCGTGCATCTGTATGTTTGGAAACACAGCACTATCCTGACAGCCCTAACAAACCGCAATGGCCTTCTGTTATCCTGACTCCGGGACAGACTTACCACAGTCACTGTATCTTCAAGTTTACAGTAGAAAAATAACAGAGACCCAAGAAACCAAGTTGTAAAGAACCAAAAGTCACGAACTTCATGACCACATATTATAATCATAATCCCAAATTTTATGTCGGAATCGACTGTATTATCTTCGGATTCGACAAAGGCGAACTGAATCTATTGCTGCTCAAAAGAAATTTCGAACCTGCAATGGGACAATGGTCGCTGATGGGAGGCTTCATCCAGGAAAACGAAAGTGCCGATGATGCAGCCAAACGCGTATTGAGCGAACTGACCGGACTGGAAAATGTATACATGGACCAGATCGGCGCGTTCGGAGCTGTAGACCGGGATCCGGGCGAACGAGTTATCTCACTGGCTTATTATGCCTTAATCAACATCAATGAATATGACCGTGAGCTGGTACAGCAGCACAACGCATACTGGGTAAACATTAATAACCTACCCGACCTGATTTTTGACCACAATGAAATGGTCGAGAAGGCTCGTGCCATCATGAAACAAAAAGCCTCAAGAGCACCTATCGGGTTCAACCTCTTGCCGGAGTTGTTCACGCTGACACAGCTCCAGAGTCTCTACGAAGCAATTTACGGTGAACCGATGGACAAGCGAAATTTCCGCAAGCGTATTGCAGAAATGGGATTTATAGAGAAAACAGATAAAATTGATAAAACAGGATCACGAAGAGGAGCCTCTCTTTACAAATTCAACGACAAGGCTTATCAGAAAGATCCGAAATTCAAACTTTAAGAATATGTTAGAAGCACTGAAAGAAAAAGTGTTCCATGCCAACCTGGATTTGGTGAAACACGGACTGGTTATTTTCACGTGGGGAAACGTATCGGCCATCGACCGTGAAAGCGGACTGGTGGTTATCAAACCCAGTGGAGTGTCTTACGATGAAATGAAAGCCGAAGACATGGTAGTAGTCGACCTGGAAGGAAACGTGGTAGAAGGAAACTTACGTCCTTCAAGCGACACACCGACTCACCTTGTACTGTACAAAGCCTTCCCTGAAATCGGCGGCGTGGTACATACACATTCTACATACGCTACTGCATGGGCACAGGCTGGCTGCGATATTCCGAACATCGGAACTACTCACGCCGACTATTTCCACGAAGCTATCCCCTGCACTGCCGACATGACGGAAGAAGAAGTGAAGGGCGCCTACGAAATGGAAACAGGAAACGTAATCGTGAAACGCTTTGAAGGTATGAATCCAGTACATACTCCGGGTGTACTCGTAAAGAACCACGGTCCTTTCTCATGGGGTAAGGATGCACACGATGCTGTTCACAATGCCGTAGTCATGGAGCAGGTTGCCAAAATGGCCAGCATTGCTTACGCTGTCAATCCGAACCTGACCATGAATCCGCTGCTGGTAGAAAAACACTTCAGCCGCAAGCACGGTCCGAACGCTTATTACGGACAGAAAAAATAACATAAAAACAAATATCCAACCAATTAAAAACATAAAATCACTATGAACGCATTTGATCAATATGAAGTATGGTTCGTAACCGGAGCTCAGCTCCTTTACGGAGGCGATGCAGTTATCGCAGTAGACGCACACAGTAACGAAATGGTAGCAGGTTTGAATGCCAGCGGCAAATTGCCTGTGAAAGTAGTATATAAAGGAACTGCCAACTCTTCTAAAGAAGTAGAAGCAGTGTTTAAAGCAGCTAACAACGAAGAAAAATGTATCGGTGTCATCACTTGGATGCATACTTTCTCTCCTGCTAAAATGTGGATTCACGGCTTGCAGCAGTTGAAGAAACCGTTGCTCCACCTGCATACTCAGTTCAACAAGGAAATTCCTTGGGATACCATGGATATGGACTTCATGAACTTGAACCAGTCAGCTCACGGTGACCGTGAATTTGGTCATATCTGCGCTCGTATGCGTGTACGCCGCAAAGTAGTAGTTGGTTACTGGAAAGACGAAAACACTTTGTCTAAGATTGCTGTATGGATGCGCGTATGTGCTGCATGGGCAGATTCTCAGGATATGCTGATTCTGCGTTTCGGCGACCAGATGAACAACGTAGCCGTTACTGACGGTGACAAGGTAGAAGCTGAACAGCGCATGGGTTACCACGTAGACTACTGTCCGGTAAGCGAACTGATGAGCTATCACAAAGAAGTAAAAGATGAAGAGGTAGAAGCTCTTGTAAAAACTTACTTCAATGAATATGATCACGATGCAGCACTGGAAGACAAAGCTTCTGAAGCATACCAGAAAGTATGGAATGCCGCTAAAGCTGAATTGGCTCTGCGTGCTATCCTGAAAGCTAAAGGCGCCAAAGGTTTCACAACTAACTTCGATGACCTGGGTCAGACTGACGGAAGCTACTTCGACCAGATTCCGGGATTGGCTTCACAGCGCTTGATGGCAGAAGGATATGGTTTCGGTGCAGAAGGTGACTGGAAATCAGCTGCTTTGTATCGTACAGTATGGGTAATGAACCAGGGATTGCCTAACGGATGTTCTTTCCTGGAAGACTACACACTGAACTTCGATGGTGAAAACAGCTCTATCCTTCAGGCTCACATGCTGGAAGTTTGTCCGATGATTGCTGCCAAGAAACCTCGTCTGGAAGTACACTTCCTCGGTATCGGTGTACGCAAGAGCCAGACTGCACGTCTTGTCTTCACTTCTAAGGTAGGTACAGGATGTACTGCTACTGTAGTAGACATGGGCAACCGTTTCCGTTTGATTGTAAACGACGTAGAATGTATCGAACCGAAACCACTGCCAAAATTGCCGGTTGCTTCTGCACTTTGGAAACCGATGCCTAACTTCGAAATCGGTGCAGGTGCATGGATTTTGGCTGGTGGTACTCACCACTCTTGCTTCTCATACGACCTGACTGCAGAATACTGGGAAGACTATGCTGAAATCGCTGGAATCGAAATGGTACATATCAACAAGGATACTACCATTGACGGATTCAAGAAAGAACTTCGCATGAACGAAGTATACTACATGCTGAACAAAGCTCTTTGCTAATACTTAACCAAGTATATCTTAAAAGTGCTGGACAGAAGATTTCTTTCTGGCAGCACTTTTATTTTTTAATATTGCCTTATTTTTCACTTTAACTAATCGATTTTTAATATGAAAGATGCAAAGTCAACCATTGAGGCAGGTAAAGCCATTTTGGGTATTGAGTTCGGTTCTACCCGAATCAAAGCTGTCCTGATTGACCAGGAAAATAAACCTATTGCTCAGGGAAGTCACACCTGGGAAAATCAGCTGGTAGATGGACTCTGGACCTACAGCATTGAAGCTATCTGGGCTGGAGTACAGGACTGCTATGCTGACCTTCGCTCAAACGTAAAAAGCCAGTACGGCATCGAAATAGAAAACTTGGCAGCCATCGGTATCAGTGCCATGATGCACGGTTACATGGCTTTCAACGATAAAGAAGAAATCCTCGTACCGTTCCGTACCTGGAGAAATACCAACACAGGCAAAGCTGCTGCCGAACTATCTGAACTCTTTGTCTATAACATTCCGTTGAGATGGAGTATCTCTCACCTTTATCAGGCTATCCTGAACAAGGAAGAACACGTGAAGGACATCACTTTCTTCACTACACTGGCAGGTTACGTACACTGGCAGATTACCGGCGAAAAAGTTTTAGGTATCGGTGATGCTTCAGGTATGCTTCCTATCGACCCTGAAACAAAGAACTACTCTGCCGAAATGATTGAAAAGTTCGACAAGTTAGTAGCTCCTTACGGATACAGCTGGAAACTGACAGACATTCTGCCGAAAGTATTGCTGGCAGGAGAAAATGCCGGTTGCCTGACCGAAGAAGGTGCCAAGAGACTCGACGTATCAGGCCATCTGAAAGCAGGTGTACCTGTTTGTCCGCCGGAAGGTGATGCAGGAACAGGTATGGTGGCTACCAATGCCGTAAAACAGCGCACTGGTAATGTATCGGCTGGTACTTCTTCTTTCTCTATGATTGTTTTGGAAAAAGACCTGTCAAAACCTTACGAAATGATTGACATGGTGACTACTCCTGACGGAAGTCTGGTAGCCATGGTACACTGTAACAACTGTACTTCCGACCTGAACGCATGGGTAAATCTGTTCAAGGAATACCAGGAACTGATGGGTATGCCGGTAGATATGGACGAAATCTTCGGCAAACTGTATAACCATGCATTGACAGGTGATGCAGACTGCGGCGGACTGATTTCGTACAACTACTTCTCAGGCGAACCTGTAACCGGTTTGACAGAAGGACGCCCGTTGTTCGTTCGTACGGCAAGCGATAAATTCAACCTGGCCAACTTTATGCGTGCACACTTGTATGCATCGGTAGGCGTACTGAAGATTGGAAATGACATTCTCTTCAACGAAGAAAAGATTAAAGTAGACCGCATCACAGGTCACGGAGGTCTGTTCCGTACTAAGGGTGTAGGTCAGAGAGTTCTTGCTGCGGCCATCAATTCTCCGATTTCTGTCATGGAAACCGCAGGAGAAGGTGGTGCATGGGGTATTGCACTGTTAGGTTCTTATCTGGTAAACAATGACAAGAAGCAGTCACTGGCTGACTTCCTCGACGAAAAAGTGTTTGCCGGAAATGCGGGCGTAGAGGTATCTCCTACCGCAGAAGACGTAGCCGGATTCAATGCATATATTGAAAATTATAAGGCTTGTTTGCCGGTAGAAGAGGCTGCAGTAAAATACAAGAAGTAAAAAAATGTGAAATAAATAAGTCATTTCCACTTTGTAATTTACATATAAATGTCATACCTTTGCTCATAATTTCAAAAAGCGGGTGACGTATGCCACTCGCATTTTATGTAGCATACAAATCAAAATTTAGTTATATGAACAGCAAACAAGTAATGAACCACGCTGCTGATAATATTCGTATTTTGGCTGCTTCAATGGTTGAAAAAGCAAAGTCTGGACACCCCGGAGGTGCAATGGGTGGAGCCGATTTCATCAATGTCTTGTATGCAGAGTATCTGCAGTATGACCCTCAGAATCCGAAATGGGAAGGTCGTGACCGTTTCTTCCTGGATCCGGGCCACATGTCACCGATGTTGTACTCACAGTTGGCTCTTATCGGTAAATTTACATTAGACGAATTAAAACAATTACGCCAGTGGGGCTCTCCTACTCCGGGACATCCTGAAGTAGACGTAATGCGCGGCATTGAAAACACTTCTGGCCCGCTGGGACAGGGACACGTATTCGCTGTAGGTGCTGCCATCGCTGCCAAATTCCTTGCAGCTCGTACAGGTAACCCTACTTTCAATAAAGAAACTATCTACGCTTATATCTCTGACGGTGGTATTCAGGAAGAAATTTCTCAGGGTGCAGGCCGTATAGCCGGACATCTGGGTCTGGACAACCTGATTATGTTCTATGACTCAAATGACATCCAGCTTTCTACAGAAACAAAGGATGTTATCTCTGAAGATACAGCCATGAAATACCGCGCATGGGGATGGAACGTAATCGAAATCAACGGTAACGACTGCGAACAAATCCGTACCGCTCTGGATGCTGCAAAAGCTGAAAGCAAACGTCCGACACTGATTATCGGTAAATGTATCATGGGTAAGGGTGCCCGCAAGGACGACAACTCTTCATACGAACATAACTGTAAGACTCACGGTGCTCCTCTGGGTGGCGACGCTTACAAGAACACTATGATCAACTTGGGTGCTGACCCTGAAAATCCGTTTGTCATCTTCGACGACGTAAAAGAAATTTACGCAAAACGTGAAGAAGAACTGAAAGCTATCGTAGCTGCACGTTATGAAGAAGAAGCTGCATGGGCTGCAGCCAATCCGGAAAAAGCAGCTCAGCTGAAAGAATGGTTCAGCGGAGTAGCTCCGAAAGTAGACTGGGCAGGTATCCAGCAGAAAGCAAACGATGCAACTCGTAACGCATCTGCTACTGTATTGGGCGCATTGGCACAGCAGGTTCCTAACATGATCTGTGCTTCTGCCGACTTGTCTAACTCTGATAAGACAGACGGTTTCTTGAAAAAGACTCACGCATTTGTTAACGGTGACTTCAGCGGTGCCTTCTTCCAGGCCGGAGTAGCCGAACTGACTATGGCTTGCTGCTGTATCGGTATGGCACTGCACGGTGGTGTAATCGCTGCCTGCGGTACATTCTTCGTATTCTCTGACTACATGAAACCAGCTGTACGTATGGCTGCCCTCATGCAGTTGCCAGTGAAGTTCATCTGGACTCACGATGCATTCCGTGTAGGTGAAGACGGTCCTACTCACGAACCGGTAGAACAGGAAGCACAAATCCGCCTGATGGAAAAACTGAAAAACCACCACGGAAAGAACTCTATGCTGGTACTTCGCCCGGCTGATGCAGAAGAAACTACTGTATGCTGGAAACTGGCCATGGAAAATACCGATACTCCGTCAGCCCTGATTCTGTCTCGCCAGAACATCACTCTGCTGCCGGAAGGTACAGACTACTCACAGGCTGCCAAGGGAGCTTACATCGTAGCTGGTTCTGACGAAAATCCGGATGTTATCATGGTAGCTTCTGGTTCTGAAGTTTCTACATTGGTAGCTGGAGCTGAACTGCTTCACAAAGACGGCGTGAAAACTCGTATCGTGTCTGTTCCGTCAGAAGGTTTGTTCCGCAGCCAGAGCAAGGAATACCAGGAAAGCATTCTTCCGGCTGGCGCCAAGATATTTGGTCTGACAGCTGGTCTGCCAGTCAACTTGTTGGGTCTGGTAGGTGCAAATGGCAAGATCTGGGGATTGGAATCATTCGGTTTCTCTGCTCCATACAAAGTGCTGGATGAAAAACTGGGCTTCACTGCTGAAAATGTATATAACCAAGTAAAAGAAATGCTCTGATGAAAACAATAGGACTTGCATCCGACCATGCCGGATTTGAATTGAAACAATACGTGAAAAAATGGCTGGAAGCCAAAGGATGGGAATACAAGGATTTCGGAACTTACACAACCGACAGTTGTGACTATCCCGATTTTGCTCACCCGCTGGCTTTGGCAGTAGAAAATGGAGAATGCTATCCGGGAATTGCCATCTGCGGAAGCGGTGAAGGAATTGGTATCACCCTGAACAAACACCAGGGTATCCGTGCCGCACTTTGCTGGATTCCGGAAATTGCTCATCTGGCCCGTCAGCACAACAATGCCAACGTACTGGTAATGCCGGGACGTTTCATTGATGAAGCAATGGCCGACAAGATTATGACGGAATTCTTCACTACCGATTTTGAAGGTGGACGCCATCAGGCACGCATCGACAAAATTCCCGTTCGATAATCCCCTGCTCCTGCTTCGGAGAGGTTCTATTTGATAGAAATACGTACAAAGCCTGTTTTCCTGAAAAGGGAAACGGGTTTTGTTGTTTTTACTGAAATGTATAATTGTTTCACAAAAAAAATAATAAGAAATCCTATTCCTACACCGCAGTTAAAAAAAATACCTATCTTTACACATGCTATCTTTAAGAAAGAATGTTTCATACTATAAAAAACTTTGATACGAATCATGAAAAAACTATTGTTCATCTTATTGGCTTGCCTGCCGCTGTTCGGAATGGCCAAGGATAAAAAAGACAACTCTGACCCGAAATATCTGGCTGGAGCTATTACAATGGAGGATGGAAAGGTAACCTTCAATCATGAAATCAAGGCTCCTTCGCTCTCGAAAGAGCAACTCTACCAGCAAATGCTGGACTGGGCTAACAACCGTTTCAAATCTGACGGAAAACTGCAAAGCCGCGTAGTCTACACCAACGAAGAAGAGGGCGACATTGCCGCCTCTGCCGAAGAATACATCGTATTCTCTTCTTCAGCTCTTTCACTGGACCGTACCCGCATTTACTACCAATATCTTATCAATGTGACTGATGGGGTATGCCGCATGACCATGACCCGCATCCGCTACTGGTATGACGAAAACCGCGATGGTGGAGAAAAATATACTGCCGAAGAATGGATTACCGATGACATGGCACTGAACAAGAAGAAAACCAAACTGGCTCCTATCTGCGGAAAGTTCCGTCGTGAAACCATCGACCTGAAGGACCAGCTCTTCCAGTCGGCTACCGATGCACTGGGACAAAAGGTGCTGGCTAACGAAACGGCTCCGGCTGTAGTTCCAGCAACTCCTCTGACCCCTGCCATGACCCTGACCGGCGAGCTGAAAGAAGTGCCTGTTGCACAATTCTCAGACAACTGGAACAGCCAGCTGCAGAACGGACGCATTACCCTGACTGCCAACGATGAAGAAATAGAAATCAAGGCCGAAAACTGGGGAGGTTTTGGTAAGTTATTCAACAAGAACGTAGCTTACCTGCTGATTGCACAAGACCGCATCGCTCTTAGTGCCCTGATGGAACAGTGCAGCGAATATAAGATTTCATTCTATGCACAGGGAGACTCTAAGCCGGCAGCAGTTATTGAATGTAAGAAGTCAATGAACCAGAAGATGACGGCTGAAGACTTGAAATCGCTTAACATTAAAGCAGATAGCAACAAGTCATACACCATGTATACAGGCGAAATCACACGCACTCAGCTGCGTCAGTAACCACATAGAAAAACGTCCTTGCGCTTCAACCGAAACACAAGGACGTTTTGTTTTAAACGCTTTGACGTTTTACCTAAAACGCAAGTGCGTTTTAAATGAAACGCTTCGACGTTCTGTTGCAAACGTCAAAGCGTTTTTTTATGTCCGATTTTCAAGCTTGTTTTTATGCCTGACGAAGCTGGCGGTCCATAGCTGCGGCCGCACGGCGTCCGTCACCCATCGCCAAGATTACAGTGGCTCCTCCACGCACGATGTCACCACCGGCATAGATGGTCGGGATGGACGACTGCATGTCATCGTTGACAGCAATGGTTCCCTTGCGTCCTAATTCCAATCCCGGAATAGAATTCGGTACAATCGGGTTAGGCGATACACCTACACTGACAATAGCCATGTCAATGTCGAGAGTTACTGTAGCTCCCGGAATGGCAACCGGACTACGACGACCGGAAGCATCAGGTTCACCCAGTTCCATTTTCTGCAATACCACCTGTTTTACACGACCCTTCTCATCGGCAATGTATTCTATCGGATTGTGCAGTGTCAGGAATTCCACACCTTCTTCCTTAGCATGTTTCACTTCTTCCAGACGAGCCGGCATTTCTGCTTCCGAACGACGGTAGATAATCATCGCTTTCTCTGCTCCCAGACGACGTGCTGTACGTACAGAGTCCATTGCCGTATTTCCACCACCGATTACAGCCACTCGCTTACCGAATGTCACCGGAGTATCGGCATCTTCACTGGCCGCATCCATCAGGTTCACACGTGTCAGGTACTCATTCGAAGACATGATGTTGATGGAGTTCTCGCCCGGAATGTTCATGAAGTTAGGCAGTCCGGCACCCGAAGCAACGAAGATTCCCTTGAAACCTTCACTTTCGAGGTCTTCCACACTGATGGTCTTACCTACGATGCAGTCCTTCACGAAAGTCACTCCCATCTTGGACAGGTTTTCGATTTCCACATCCACAATCTTGTTCGGCAGACGGAATTCCGGAATACCATATTTCAATACCCCACCAATTTCATGCAGTGCCTCGAACACAGTTACATCGTAACCCATCTTGGCCATATCGCCTGCAAATGACAATCCGGCAGGTCCTGAACCCACCACTGCAATCTTGATACCGTTCTTGGCTGCAATTTCGGGCACTGAAATCTGTCCGCTTTCACGTTCATAATCAGCTGCGAAACGTTCCAGGTAACCGATAGCTACCGCTTCGTGACCCATCTTCAGGTGAATACATTTCGATTCACACTGCTTTTCCTGCGGACAGACACGGCCACATACGGCTGGAAGCGCACTGGTCTTTTTCAGCGTACGCGCTGCTTCCAGGAATTCTCCGCGTTCGATGTTCTTGACAAAGCCCGGAATGTCAATACCCACCGGACAACCTTCCATACAAGAAGGATTGCCACAGTCCAGACAACGCTTGGCTTCTGTCAGCGCCTGCTCTTCGCTCAGCCCCAAGTTCACTTCTTCCTTGCGGCTGTGTGAACGGTATTCCGGATCCAGCTCGTTCATCTTCACACGCGGAATAGCCGTACGTTCTTTCGGCTTCATGCTCTTGCGCAACGCTTCACGCCATTCAGCGTTTCGTCCAGAAGCAGCTTGTTCAGCTTCACAAGTTGCAGGTTTAGTATCCAGTTTATGAATTTCTTCACGCTCAATATCCTTGAAAGCCCCCATACGTTTCAGCATCTCGTCGAAGTCCACCTGATGACCGTCGAATTCCGGACCATCCACACATACGAACTTCGTCTTTCCGCCCACGGTGATACGGCAGGCACCACACATGCCCGTTCCATCCACCATGATGGTGTTCAGCGACACATCAGTCGGAATATCGTATTTCTTCGTCAGCAGGCAGACAAACTTCATCATAATGGCCGGGCCAATGGCAAAACACTTGTCTACCTTTTCACGCTTGATGACTGCTTCTACTCCTTCCGTAACCAGACCTTTCTGTCCGTAAGAACCATCGTCTGTCATGATAATCACTTCGTCCGAGCTTTCACGCATTTCCTTTTCAAGAATAATCAGTTCCTTGGTACGTCCGGCCAGCACGGTAATGACCCGGTTTCCCGCAGCCTTCAATGCCTGCACGATAGGCAACATCGGGGCCACCCCTACACCACCTCCGGCACAAACCACCGTCCCGAAGTTTTCAATATGAGTAGCCTTTCCCAGCGGACCTACCACGTCTGTAATGTAATCACCCACATTTAGTTCACACAGACGGGTAGACGAAAGTCCTACCTCCTGCACCACCAAAGTAATGGTTCCCTTTACCGGATCGGCTGCTGCAATAGTCAAAGGCATGCGTTCCCCCTTCTCGCCTACACGGACAATGACAAAATGTCCCGCCTTACGCGACTTTGCAATCAAAGGAGCCTCAATCACCAGTTTGAAGACCTTTTCGGAAAAATGTTCCTTCTGAAGAATCTTGTTCATAATTCTATCTGATAAGTTAATTATTTAGTTGTTTGTTTCATGAATAAATTGCTACAAAGTTATAAGAAATAATAACATAATCAAATAGATTTCTGCCTTTCAATAAATTTTTGACAAGCATTAAATTATCATTCATACACAATCCTCCTTTTCAGAAACATCATTTAGTTGTATATACATCTTTTTCAGTTGAAACAAAATAAACTATCATAAAACACTTTAATAATCAACATGTTGCACAATTGTACGAACAAGAAAAATCGGCATTTTTTACTATTTATTCCGTAAAAATGACTCTCGTACCAAATTAAAGACTATCTTTGTAAGGTTACAATATGACATAAAAGACCATGAATGAACAACTGAATCACATCAGACAACTGATAAATGAAGGACATGTAGACACCGCTATATCTCGCCTGAATGATTGGTTGCAAACGGCTTCCTCGCCCACGGCGGAAGCATATTATCTTTTGGGAAACGCCTATCGGAAAAAAGGTGACTGGCAGGGAGCGCTCAACAATTATCAGGAAGCGATTGCCCTGGACCCGGAAAGTCCGGCAGCCGATGCACGAAAGATGGTGATGGATATACTTAACTTTTATAATAAAGATATGTTTAATCAATAAGAGATATATACTATGGCTAAGATGAAAGGTGTGGTTATCGTAAATACCGAACGCTGCAAGGGATGCAACTTATGTGTGGTAGCATGCCCGCTGCATGTGTTGTCACTCACCCCGAAAGTAAATCAAAAAGGATATAATTACGTACAGCAGGTAGTGGAAGATACCTGTAACGGATGCTCTTCGTGCGCCATTGTGTGCCCGGACGGTTGTCTGACCGTGTACAGAGCGAAAAGTGAAGAATAAAAATGCCCAACAAGCAAAATCGAAAAATTATGGCAGAAGAAGTTGTTCTTATGAAAGGTAACGAGGCCATAGCCCATGCCGCCATCCGTATCGGCGTGGACGGTTACTTCGGTTACCCTATCACCCCCCAATCTGAAGTATTGGAAACGCTTGCCGAGCAGAAGCCGTGGGAAACTACCGGAATGGTAGTTCTTCAGGCTGAAAGTGAAGTGGCAGCAATTAATATGGTATACGGAGGCGCCGGCAGTGGAAAAATGGTCATGACTTCATCCTCCAGTCCAGGCGTCAGCTTGAAGCAGGAAGGTATCTCCTACATCGCAGGTGCGGAACTTCCTTGTCTCGTGGTCAACGTGATGCGAGGAGGTCCGGGTCTGGGTACTATTCAGCCTAGTCAGGCCGACTATTTCCAGACTACCAAAGGAGGCGGTCACGGCGACTACCACCTGATTGCACTGGCTCCGGCTTCCGTACAGGAAATGGCTGACTTTGTAGGACTGGCTTTCGACCTGGCTTTCAAATACCGCAATCCGGCTATGATTCTGGCCGACGGTGTAATCGGTCAGATGATGGAAAAAGTAGTGCTTCCGGAATATCGCCCCAGACGTACAGAAGAAGAGATTCTGGCACAATGCCCATGGGCTACAACCGGTTGCAAGGGACGTAAGCCCAATATCATCACCTCACTGGAACTGGATCCGGCCATCATGGAGCAGCGCAACTTGCACTTGCAGGCTAAATACGCAGAAATCGAAGAAAAAGAAACACGCTACGAGGAACTTGACACAGAAGATGCTGAATACCTGATTGTAGCTTTTGGTTCCTGTGCACGTATCGCACAGAAGGCCATGGAGCATGCACGCGAAGAAGGTATCAAGGTAGGTCTGTTCCGTCCGATTACATTATGGCCGTTCCCAAGCAAGGCCCTGAAAGAAAGAGCTAAACAGGTGAAAGGTATCCTGACCGTGGAACTGAACAGCGGACAGATGATTGAAGATGTCCGTCTGGCCGTAGAATGTAAGGTACCCGTAGAACATTTCGGACGTCTGGGAGGTATCGTGCCCGACCCGGATGAAGTAATCGAAGCCATCAAGGAAAAACTGATTCAGAAATAAGCTATGGATACCGATAGAATAAGAGCCGTCTTAAACGTACTGTTTATGATTGGAGCATTGATTTCCGTCATTCTCTACTTCACACTGGGTGAAGACAAGACCGTATTCTTTTATGTGTGCGGTGCCTCTCTTTTCCTGAAGATGATGGAATTCGTGTTTCGTTTCTTTCTACGATAAACTACAGGAGAATTAATTATGACAAAAGAAGATATAATCAAACCTGAAAATCTGGTTTATCAGAAGCCTCGCCTGCTGAACGATAACCCTATGCACTACTGCCCGGGATGCAGCCACGGAGTAGTTCACAAACTGATTGCCGAAGTCATCGACGAAATGGGCATGGCCGAGAAAGCTGTCGGAGTAAGTCCGGTAGGTTGTGCCGTGTTCATGTATAATTACCTGGATATAGACTGTCAGGAAGCCGCACACGGACGTGCACCTGCTCTGGCTACAGCCATCAAACGCTTATGGCCCGACCGCCTGGTATTTACCTATCAGGGCGACGGTGACCTGGCCTGCATCGGTACAGCTGAAACCATTCATGCTTTGAACCGCGGAGAAAACATTACCATCATTTTCATCAACAATGCCATTTACGGTATGACCGGCGGACAGATGGCTCCGACCACACTGGTAGGCATGAAGACTTCTACCTGCCCGTACGGACGTGTTCCGGAAATCCATGGTTACCCGCTGAAGATGACCGAAATTGCCGCTACACTGGAAGGTACTGCTTACGTAACTCGCCAGTCAGTACAGTCAGTGGCTGCCATCCGCAAGGCCAAGAAAGCCATCCGCAAGGCATTCGAATGTTCCATGCAGAAAAAAGGCTCCAGCCTAGTAGAAATCGTATCTACCTGCAACTCCGGATGGAAAATGACACCCGAAGCCGCCAACAAATGGATGGAAGAACACATGTTCCCCTTCTACCCGCTGGGCGACCTGAAAGATACTACCGAAAATAAATAATTATTTGCACATTATATGAAAGAGGAAATTATCATAGCAGGATTTGGAGGTCAGGGAGTTCTTTCCATGGGAAAAATCCTGGCATATTCCGGCCTGATGGAAAACAAGGAGGTGACTTGGATGCCAGCCTACGGTCCGGAACAACGCGGAGGTACGGCCAACGTCACTGTCATTGTGAGCGACGAGCGTATCTCATCCCCGATTCTCAGCAAGTATGACACAGCCATCATCCTGAACCAGCCTTCGCTTGCCAAGTTTGAGAACAAGGTAAAACCGGGCGGTGTATTGATTTACGATGGATACGGCATCATCAACCCTCCTACCCGCAAGGACATCCATGTATATCGCATTGATGCCATGGACGAAGCCAACGAACGGAAGATGGCCAAGACCTTCAACATGATTGTATTGGGAGGTTTGCTGAAAATCCGCCCCATCGTATCAATCGAAAGTGTGGTGAAAGCCCTGCGCAAAACTTTGCCCGAGCGTCACCATCACCTGATTCCGATGAACGAAGAAGCCATACGCATCGGTATGGACATCATCAAGGAAGTCTGATTCCTTACCGGAAGCATACTTCTATCTTGCAGGCTGCCAGTGCATTTACAGAAAGAAATGCAGTTGGCAGCCTGCTTCTTTTTCCGGAGTTTCACTTCTGACACTTCCAATGCTACTTTTTGAAAGCCACAATCTCCCGTTTTCGCATTTTTATTGTATCTTTGCCCCATTATGAAGAAGCTATTTTTTACAACCCTATTCATACTGGTGTGTACGGCCCTTTCGGCACAAAACACCATCTCCCAATACGGACAAGGAATGTCGGCCACAGGAATGGACGGTAACAGATATGACCGAAACGGTAATCCGATAGATACAACCGCAGTGATTGATGCCAGCACCGTACCGGTGGGACTGAATGCCTGGAAAATCGACACACGCTTTGGAGAAATGACCCCCGTTCCGGTAGATACCCTGCAACATGGTTTCCAGAACTCCAATGATACAGGAGGGCCTACGGGACATTATACTTACTTAGGTAACTTGGGAGCACCGCGTATCTCACACGTGTTCTTTGAGCGGAAAGAAAGCAGCCAGTTTTTCTTCACCGATCCGTACGATTTCACCGTACGGAAACCCAGTGACGTGGTATATACCAATACCAAGTCACCGTTCACCAACCTGACTTACTTCAAGCAGGGAGACGGACGCTACGGAGAGGAACGCTTCAAGGCTTACTTTGCCGTGAATGTGAACAAGCGCTTAGGCTTCGGATTCGACATTGACTACACCTACGGACGAGGAAAATACGACAGCCAGTCAACGGCGCTATTCAACGGAAATCTCTTTGCCTACTATCACGGCGACCAGTACGACATGCACTTCAGCTTTATCAATGAAAACCTGAAGGTGGCCGAAAATGGAGGTATCACGGACGACCGCTACATCACCAACCCGCTGGAGATGGCCGAGGGAAACCGGACCTACGAAACGTATTCTATCCCGACCAATCTGTCGAATATCTGGAACAACAATACCGGATACCATGCCTTTCTGACTCATCGGTATAACTTGGGATTCTATCGCGATGAAACGACAGAGAACGACACGATTACCAAAGAAGTATTCGTACCGGTAACCAGCTTCATTCATACCGTCAACGTAGACATCAACCGCAGAAAATACGTGTCTTATGACGTTGACCAGAATGAAGAATACTTTGAACATAACTACCTGGGAAAGGATTCACTGGACATCACCAAGAATTTCTCTATCAAGAATACCGTCGGCATTGCCCTGCGGGAAGGATTCAACAAATGGGCCAAAGCCGGACTGACCGTCTTTGCCAGCTTTGAGCATCGTAACTTTACGCTGACAGATACCATTACCGGCACACCCGGACGACGCATTCCGACAACTCACAAGGAAAATGTATTGTCTATCGGAGGCCAGCTTATCAAATCACAGGGAAAGACACTGCACTACAATGTGTTGGGTGAAATAGCCATGATTGGAGAAGATGCCGGACAGTTCAGTGTAGAAGGACAAGGTGACTTGAACTTCCGCCTGTTCAACGACACCGTGCGTCTGGAAGCCAATGCCTATATCAAAAACCTGAATCCTACGTTCTACTACCGTCATTTTCACTCCAAACATTACTGGTGGGACAATGACCTGAGCAAAATCATGCGTACACGCATTGAAGGAAAGCTGAGCATCGACCGCTGGCGGACACAGTTGAAGGCGGGAGTAGAAAATATCACCAACTATACGTACCTGGACAATGCTTCAGTGAAATATACCAACGCCAACGATGTAGTCAGCTACAAGAACGACATGGCCGTACGCCAGCATTCCGGAAACATCCAGGTGTTCAGTGCCAGCCTGCGTCAGGACTTCAAGTTGGGCATCCTTCATTTAGACAATGAAATCACCTACCAGAAGACCAGCAACGAGACCGTACTTCCCTTGCCGGAACTTGTGCTCTATCACGACCTGTACATCCGGTTCGGACTGGCTAAGAAGGTGTTGAGCATTGAAATGGGAGCCGACATGCGGTACTTCACACAATATTACGCCCCCGACTATGCTCCGGCTATTGGACAATTCTACCTGCAAAATCCGGACACACGCTACAAACTTGGCGGATACCCGCTCATCAACGGATACATCAACCTGCACCTGAAACGTACACGTATCTTCGTACAGATGTATAACCTGCTGCAGCGTACGGGAGAAAAGAGCTACTTCCTGGCTCCGCACTATCCGCTCAACCCGCGTATCCTGAAAGTAGGACTCTCATGGAACTTCTTTGATTAATTCTCTGCCTATGAAGAGAAACCAAATTCTATACCTGGCAGGCGGGTTGATTATTCTTATCGCCATGCTCCGGCTCTGCTCACACCATGAAGAAGAACCGAAGTTCACACCGCGCGACTATCCGGAAATCATCGAGTCAGGTATCCTCCGTGCGGTAACGGAATACAACACCATCAGCTATCATGCTGACAAGGACAGTCTGTCCGGCTTTGACTACGAGCTGCTGAATGCATTTGCACAGGCCAAGAACCTGCGACTGGAAGTTACTCCGGAAATGAGCTTTGAGGAACGGTTGAAAGGCCTCAACAAAGGGAAATACGACCTGATTGCTACGGAAACGACCGTGACTACCCGCTCCAAAGACTCCCTTTTCTTTAGCCACACTCTGCTGCTCAGCAAACAGGTGCTGGTACAACGCAAACCGGAAGAAGGGAAAGACAGTCTGTACATACACAACCAGCTGGAGTTAGGACACAAAACCCTGCACGTGGTCAAAGGCTCTCCTGCCCTGCTGCGCCTGCACAACCTCATCAGCGAGATAGCCGACACCATCTATATTCAGGAGATAGAACAATACGGTCCTGAACAACTCATGGCCATGGTTTCTGGAGGTGACATTGACTATGCCGTGTGCGACGAGAACATTGCCAAGGCAAACATGCATCTATATCCCAACCTGGATATTGATACCGACATCAGTTTCACCCAATTCTACGCATGGGGAGTAGCCAAACATTCTCCCATTCTGCTCGACAGCCTGAACCAATGGCTCGACGAGTACATGAAAAGCGAAGACTATCAGAAATTATATAAAAAATACTTTCACTAAAACCACTCATCTATGATCAAACTGGATAAAGTAAACTGGGGATTCATCGGATGCGGTGAAGTCACCGAAAAGAAAAGCGGACCCGCTTTTAACATGATAGAAGGCTCACGGGTGGTTGCCGTCATGAGCCGCGACGAAGAAAAAGCCAAATCCTACGCCATACGCCATCAGATACCCCGATGGTACACCGACGCACAAGAGTTAATTGGAGACGAAGATGTGAATGCCATTTACATCGCTACTCCTCCTTCTTCGCATGCCACATTTGCCATCATGGCAATGAAGGCCGGCAAACCGGTGTACATCGAGAAGCCGATGGCTGCCAGCTATGAAGACTGCGCACGTATCAACCGTATCTCGAAAGAGACCGGAGTACCTTGCTTCGTAGCCTATTACCGCCGCTACCTGCCCTACTTCCAGAAAGTCCGCCAGCTGGTAGAAGAGGGTGAAATCGGTAACGTCATCAACGTGCAGATTCGTTTTGCACAGCCCCCGCGCGCACTCGACTACAATAGCAAGAATTTGCCGTGGCGCGTGCAACCTGATATTGCAGGCGGAGGTTATTTCTACGACCTTGCCCCCCATCAGCTTGATTTATTGCAGGACATGTTCGGATGTATTCTCGAAGCAGAAGGCTACAAATCCAACCGTGGCGGGCTGTATGAGGCTGAAGATACAATCAGTGCCTGCTTCAAGTTCGACTCTGGTCTGCCGGGCTCAGGTTCCTGGTGCTTCGTAGCCCACGACTCTGCTAAAGAAGACCGTATTGAGATTATCGGAGACAAAGGCATGATTTGCTTCTCCGTCTTCACCTACGACCCGATAGCCTTGCATACAGAACGCGGACGTGAAGAAATCCTACCTCCTAACCCTCCTCATGTACAGCTCCCTTTGATTAAAGCTGTAGTAGAGCATCTGCAAGGAAAGGCAGTCTGCACCTGCGACGGAGTCAGTGCCACTCCTACCAACTGGGTAATGGACCGCATTCTGAACAAACTTTAACCAATACATTATTATTTGGGGTGAAACCACTCTCCTTGTTGACCATACTGTCTATACTCCTTCTCTATCCGACTCACACCATGGCTCAGATAGAGAAGAAAGACAGCATGTCAATCAATGAACCGGCTCCTGTGGCTTCTCCCCGACTGTCATTAAGCAGTCTGACCGACGGCATTGTCCGTTCCATTAAATTTACTGGAGAAGAAATCAAGAAAGCCGGTGCCAAACTGAACACCATAGATACTACCTACATTTCTCCCAACAAATACAACCTGGCTTTCATGCTGGAGCAAAGCTCCTGGTATGAACATTACCGATTGGGAAGCAACGACGGACAAAGTCTGAACTTTGCCCCGAACATCAACACCAAGCTGGGAGTTTATTTTGGCTGGAGATGGATTTTCCTGGGACTTTCTTTCGACATCAAGGACCTTATCGGGAAAGGAAAGGAAAAAGCTCCCCGAAAAGAAATTGTGTTCAACTTATACAGTGCCAAATTTGGCGTAGACTTGTATTACCGGAAAACGGGCAGCGACTTCAAACTGTCTTCCTATGAAAAGTTCAATCTGAGTCAGAGCTACACGAACACACAGTTCAACGGTTTTCAAAGCAACATCAAAGGACTGAATGCCTACTGGATTTTCAACCACAAGCGCTTTTCCTATCCTGCAGCCTATAGCCAGTCGACCAACCAGCGGAAAAGCTGCGGCTCTCTGCTGGCCGGATTCTCCTATTCCCAGCATAACATTTCATTTGACCATACGCAACTGCCCGAAGAAATGCAACAGCAGCTCAGCCCCTCCCTGAAATTTCACAGCCTGCGCTACACAGACTACAACCTCAGCGTGGGCTACGGTTACAACTGGGTGTTTGCCAGAAACTGCCTGCTGAACATCTCCCTTCTTCCTGCCATAGCCTATAAAAAGGCACGTATCAACGACCAGCCCACCCAAAGCGGAACTGACTGGGCGCAATGGATAAGAGACATCAATTTCGACCTGATTACGCGTGCAGGCATCACTTGGAACAACAGCAAATACTATGTCGGAACCTCTCTCGTGCTTCACACATACGACTACCGGAAACCCACTTTCTCTATGACCAATTCTTTCGGAAGCCTGCGCATCTACATGGGATTCAACTTTTGGAAGAAGAAAGAATACCGTGAAAAGAGGAATAAAAAAGGGAGCTGCCCCAGTGAATAAAAGCAACTCCCATATTAAATAAAACAAACACAATGAACTTCTAGAAGTGAACGCCCAGCGTAAGCAATAACTGATGACGTTCGTTGGTTACTTTTGTAGCCTGCAGTTCTACATCATCAAACATATAAAAGTCAGATTTGTAAAAATCATATTTATAAGCTACATCAGCATAAAAAAGCCGTCCTCTATATCCTAAACCAAAGGCTACAGCCTGACGAGATTTCGGATTCATATAGGAAGCCACCGTACGCGTATTGTCAGTCACTTCAATGTTTCTAAATGCATCTTCCACAATAGGAGAAGACTGATAGTTATATCCTACCCGAAGACTGAATGCATCTGTCAACTTTGTTTCCATACCGGCACGGAAAGTATGTACCCCCTTTAAAGTCTCGCTAATAGAAGAAGTGGCGCTTAAATCATACCCTTCTCTATCTTTCAACTTAGCAGACGAATACTTCTCAAATTCATATTCTGCATCTAAGGCCATAATTCCACCTACAATCGTTCCTGCACTTACATTAAAACGCCACGGAGTAACCATACTGTAATCCCATACATAATTCATATCAGGATAAAAATAGTCTGATAAATTTTCTGAATAAGAAACAGGGTTCTTTCCATCCAATGCAATATTAGAAGTCATGGCAGCAGTATAACGATCAGTTAATGTATACCATATCGGAGTATGAATGGCCAAGCCAAACCGGAACGGTGAATATTCAAACGGACGAATAATCGTTCCCAGTTTCAGATCAACTCCTGTACCTTCCGCTTTATACCAGTTATTCAGTGTAAAATCACCTTTGTCATGATAAGTCACACTTCCATCCTGCATATTTCTATTCATTGTTTCACCATACGATGAATACAAATTATAGTTCAAATCATACAAGCCCAATGTCAAGCCAAAGTAGAAACGGTCACGTATATTAAATGACAAGTTAAAATCATACTGATTAATACCTCCTTCTTCCCGGCTATAATATTCACCTGTTTCTCCATTCCAGCCAAAGATTTGAGTAATATTGCCATCTTTATCCCAATTTGCATCCACCAAACCGGTGCGAGCTCCTATCATGGCTAAATAAGGAGTACTATAAAAATCAGCATGTGTATACGGATTACGGTTGTCTACATCAGAGCCTGCATCAAGCAATCCATTAAAATCATTGGCAGTCGCATATCCTGCATTTCCTATCATATTAGCCATCTGATATGTCATGGAAGCTCCATTTAAAGCTCCTTTAGCATAAAACTGACGGTTAAAATTAGCACGCTTGTGGTAATTAAAGCCGAAATTCAGATAACGCAAATCCGTCTTATTTCCAATCTTGGTACTCCACACAAATCCTATTTGATCGAATGAAGCACGGGTGCGATTCTCTTTTGTTGTACTTCCTGCAAAATCTGCATTAGTACGTGTATTATTAAATCCAAAACTTACTGCCACATCATGACTGCGATACATTCCGATTCCCGCAGGATTCGTTGACATCGTTGACAAATCAGCTCCTAAAGAACTCATAGCACCACCCATACCCACAAAACGAGCAGTTCCATTCAATTCATTTCCCATAAACTGGAGAGCTTCGTATTGACTCTGTGCTACAGCTGCAGAAGCACAAGCAGCCGTAACAGCTAATGCAATTATTCTGGTCTTCATATTATCCAAAAGTTATAAGTACATCTTCATTTTTCTTATCGTCTACGTGAGCTGCCACCTCCGCCTCCAGAGCGCATTCCGCCGCCCATAGAGCCACGTGTACTGCTTCCACCTGAAGAGAAACTACCACTGCGACTAGACGACCCGAAATCAGAACGTACACTACGATTTACTCGACTGTTATTATCATTGTAGTTATAATTCACGCTGCGACGTGTACTGCTCGGACGTGTATAAGAAGAGGAACCAGAACGATTAATAGTCGTACTTGGACGTGTATATAATCCGGTATTACGTTCAGAACGAGTTACGCTACCTGTAGAGATTCCTTCACGTCTAACTGATGATCCACCTCCAACTCCAGGACGTACTGAAGAACTGACCGAACGAACTTCATTAGGACGAACCACTCTTCCGGCTGAACGGGTAGAAAAAGCATCCCCTGAGCGACGGGAACTGATTGTTCCTGACTGAACCATGTTCTGCCGACGGGAAGTCGTATAATTCTGATAACGTGACGGACGATAGTCTGTATATCCACGATGCCATCCTCCTCCCCATCCATACGACGGATAGTACGGGTGATGATGATGCCATCCCGGCCCCCAGTAACCGGCCCAATAGCCACCCCAGTAACCACCATACCAGTATGGAGAGTACCAGCTACTGTAATACCATGGAGAAGACCATCCCCAACCAAAGCTGAATCTTGGTCCGGCAATGCTCCAGTTCCATCTCCAGTCCCACCACAGCGGATTGCTGTAAGTCGGGAATACGTAAGCATAAAGTCCGTCATCATATACGTTCCAGTCCCATGAAGGGAAAGCTCCATACACTACGTCCCAGTACAGCGGACTGCTTACCGGAATGGCATAGCGCGGACTACGGAAACGGACAATACGCATGGCATATTCGTAATCATCCTGCGTACCTTCAAATCCGTTCACCCACTCTCCCCGTTCGCTATACGGTTTTTCCTGAATGTAAAGCGTATCGTTCTGCATAGAGAACGTGTTCTCACGCGATGTGTACCGACGGTTGTATTCGTCTACATCACGCGTATTTCCAGCCACATCCTTCACTACCACCGGCGTGGAAGTAGCCGATGTGGAATACACCGTTGTCCCCTGACTATTCTGCTTCGGGGCCGCTACGGTCTCCTTCTTCGTTTCCGCTTTTTTCTTGGGAACGAAATAAAGGTCGTCGTTACTCTGGGCTGCCAAGACGAATGGCAAGCCAGCCAACATCAACGAAGCAAATACTTTCACCTTCATCATAATTATATCATTTAACGGTTCTACCTTTTTATTCTGATACAAAATTAGGAAGATATTTTTCCCTATCAAGCAGGAAATCCCTATTTCGAGGTAGGGATTTCCCTAAACTTCTCCCAGCATCTGTATGCTTCATTTCCTTTTTTCCGCCCAGTACACGCCACACAGAATGCAGACTGCACCCACTGCCGAACATAAGGTCAGTCCTTCTCCCAGAATCAGCATGGAAGCTCCTAAGGTGACCAGCGGACTCAGATAAATATAATTGGAAGTATGCAGCACACCTATTTTCTTTAGTGCCACGTTCCAGGCCACAAAGCAGACCAACGAAGCTATTAGGGCCAGGAACAACAGGTTCGACCACACTTCGGGCCGGCACAAGATGGCCGTATTCTGCCGGAAAGGAAATACGGCAAACAACGGCAGAATGGTAAGTACCCCATAAAAGAACACTTTCCGGGTGATAAACGACACCGGATAACGTCCGGACAAGCGACGGATAACCAAGCTATAGCAAGCCCACGAGAAGGCAGCACATAACGTCAGCAAATCGCCTGCAGGAGAGACTTTCAAGCCTTCCTTTCCACCAAACACAATCAGTCCCACCCCACAAAGGGCCAGCATAGAGCCCATCAGTAACCGTCGGGTCAAACGGTCTTCCTTATAAAATGCCGCCGAAAGAAAGGCCGTAAGCAACGGGGCCGTACACAGCAGAAACGCCACATTCGAGGCCTGCGTCAGTCCCAAAGCCGTATTCTCCGTATAAAAATAAAGCGAGCCGCCAAAGAAACCAGCCAAAGCCAACAAACCCTCTTCCTTCCAACTGTTGGCCAGCAGCCGACGGGGAGCAATCAGCCAGATACCCGCATAGGCAACCAGGAAACGGTAGAAGAAAATCTCATGCGGATGCAGCCCCTGCTGAATCAGTACCTTGGTCGAGATATAGGTCAGTCCCCACACCACGACCACGGCAATGGCCATCACGTGATAATATCCTTGTTTCACCGGCCCATTCATTTAGTACCCAAAAACGGAACCACCACAAACTCAGCTTCCGGATATTCCCGTTTCAACAGGTCGCGCATGTATTCCTCCGTATCGCGACGGATAATCTCATCATCTTCTTCCGGGAAGAGGTTGTAGGCCAGCGTATGCAGACGGATGCCCCGACGCGTCATCGCTTCCAAACTCAGCAAGGTGTGGTTGATACTTCCCAGGCGACCAGAAGTGACGAACACCAGCGGATACTGCTTCTGTGCCACATAGTCGATGGTCAGCAGTTCACGGGTCAATGGCACCATCAGTCCTCCGGCCCCTTCCAGCAACACCGCATCATAGCGTTCACTCAGTGTTTGAGTGGCACGTTCAATCTTATCGAAATCAATCGGACGCTTGTCTATCTCCGCTGCCAGATGCGGAGAACAGGGATAAGAAAAAATCTCCGGCATGGTCAATCGTTCCTTATCTTCCGGCAACAAGCCGGTACCCATAATCCGGCGGTGCAGTTCGATGTCTTCCGACATGTCCGTATTCCCCGTCTGAATCAGTTTCTCCGTAATGGTACGGATGCCCCGCTCATTCCAGGTCTTGGCCAGGTAAGCCGTGGCATAACTCTTTCCGATATTAGTATCTATACCGCTGACAAAATATACATTCTTTTTCATACTCATAACGTTTTTATTTTCTACATATCATATAAATAGGATGAAAGGTCAGGTACACCTTTCCCCGTTCATCCGAAAATTGTCTCGTATAATTCCGGCAAAATTCCTGCAACCTGCCGCGTGTCCATGGCTGTGCAGCCGTACCCGTCACTCCAGTCTCTTTCAAATGCTTCAACACGTCCAAGGGGGAAGAAAATGACAGGCGCAACTGTTCCTCGTGGACATATACTACCTCATAGCGTGCAGCCAGCATCTCTTTCAATTCCTCCAGCGACGGATACGACAATCCCGCCGCGGTCAGTGTCGCCACCTCCTCCGTATTGTGAGGACCAAAGGTACTGAAAGCCAGGTATCCCCCTTCATGCAACAACTTCCGGCATCCTGAAAAGAAACGTGGCAGATTTTCAAACCACTGCACCGCCGAGCACGATATAATCAGGTCCTGCCCCTCCGGAAAAGCTAATGTTTCCGCATCCTTCGCCATGAAATGCACCCTTTCACCCAGCACATCCGCCAGATAAGGTTCCACTTCTGGACAAAGGTCGTTCAGCCACATCTCTTCCGGCGCCGCCTGCTGCAAGTACATCCGCGTGAACATGCCCGTGCCGCAGCCTATTTCCAGCACCCGTTCCTGTATGTCCGAAGGAATGTAACGACCGGTCAGTTCCGCCATCCGGGATGCCACGTAACGCTGCACGTCGGCCTTGTCCAGGTAAGTTTCCACGGCCTTGGCAAAGCGCCGACTAATCAGGGCCTTGTCCATAACCGACTTTCTCCATTCAGCAACTCACGGAACAACTCCTCGTCATAGTGTTCCGCATCCACTTCTTCCACGGCCACTCCCTGCCAGGCTTCGCGCTGGTTCTGAGGCGGAAAAATCTTGTCGTTCGTCCCGACAACCGCCTTGTCCCAAGTCCACTCCACAGCCGGATGATTCTTTACTGCCGTCCACAAAGCCGCCAGCTCCTGGTGCAAATCGTCTACCTCCCGATAAGGATGATGCGACAGGAATGTCTTCACCTGGACAGCCGACCCGCAAATCCGCCGACGGAAACGAATCAGCACCGGTTCCGAAAAATTCTCCAGCGTTCCCTGAAAGATAGTTTCAGGAATACCTTTTGTATCGTGAATAGGGAAAGACGTACCGTTCACTGCCAGCCTCATCCCATAAGGATATTCTTTTCCAGACAACGTCTGGCAGGCTACCCATACCCCCATGGACCAGGCCATGACCCGTATCTCCTTGTAACCCTCCAGCAGACTGTAGTCAAAATCCAAATCCTTATAGTCGAAACACAACAGGCAGTCGCATCCTTCCTGCACCAGTCCGGCAAACAAATTTTCGTCCGAGCCCCATCCGGCAAAGAAGAGCAGCAATGTAGAATTTCCTTCCTTCTTGATAAACCGTTGTTTCATATCTCAATTTATTTCTGTTTTCATGCTTTCATTTCATGACACAACCGTGCCATTTCCTCTTCTTCAATCAGCGAAGTCAGCGAGAAACGCAACCGCGCCGTTCCCTCGGGTACAGTAGGCGGACGCACCGGCAACACATAAAAGCCGTGTTCCTGCATCTGCAAGGCCTTCCAGATGGCCTTCTCGTTGGCTCCCACTACCAGAGGTATAATGTGACTTTCCGACGGACATTCCACCCCACTCTCACGGATAGCCGTCCGCAGGCTTGCTGAGATTTTGGCCAGATGCTCCCGCCGTGCCTGCATATCTTCCAGGTGCGACAAGACAAAGCGCGTCCATGCCACATTGATAGGCGGCAAGGCCGTAGTGAAAATCAACGTGCGCATCCGGTTCACCAGGTAATCACGTATCACCTTCCGGCACACCACATACGCTCCCACGGAAGCCATTGCCTTGCCGAAGGTACCGCACAAAAAATCGATGTCCTTCAGGCAACCTTGTTCCTCGGCTACCCCCAGTCCTCGCTGGCCCCGTACGGCAATACCGTGCGCCTCATCTACATACAGCATCATGTTGGTATAACGACGCTTCAGTTCCACCAGCCGCTCGAGCGAAGCTACATCACCGTCCATACTGAACACACTTTCGGTCACTACAATAATCCGGTGATACTCGCCGTGATGCTTGGCCAGCAGATTCTCCAACTGCGCATAGTCCTGATGACGGTAACGGATGCACTTGGCCGCCGACAAGCGGATGCCGTCAATCAGACTTGCATGTACTAATTTGTCGGCTAAAATCAGCGTGTTCGCATCGGTCACCGCCGGAAGAATCCCCGTATTCATGTGATACCCGCTGCTGAACACCAGCGCACTCTCCGCTTCAAACAACGAAGCCAATAGCGATTCCAGTTCCCGATAGGCTGGGAAGTTACCCGTCAGCAACCGCGAGGACGAGGAAGAAAAGCACAAATCCCTTTCCTTCACCGTCTGCAGAAATTCCTCACGCAACGCCTTGTCCGAAGCCAGTCCCAGATAATCGTTCGACGACAGGTTCAACATCCTCCGTCCACCGGCCTCAATCCATTTCCCGTCGCTGCAGGTTTCCGGCAACACACGCAGGTTGCCACACGCCTCCAGCTTATCCAGTTCCAGCTGAAAATCTCCGTCCAGTCCGGGTTGTATTTCATTTTCCATGATTTACCTCCTTTGTTTTTATTCCGGCATTTCGCCGACAATCTTGCACAAACCGCTCGTCAGTTTCGTCAGTTCTTCCGGACGGATAATGAAAGGCGGCATGATATAGGCCAGCCGTCCGAACGGACGCACCCAGATACCTTCTTCCACAAACCGGCGCTGCATCCAGCCCATGTCGACCGGCTTCTTGGTTTCAATCACTCCAATGGCACCCAGTACCCTGACATCAGCCACCTGCGGCAACGAAGCCGCCGGTGCCAGTTCTTCTTTCAACTGCGCTTCGATGCAGCGTACCTTCTCCTGCCAGCCTGACGACAACAACAGACGCACGGAAGCCAGTGCCACGGCACAAGCCAGCGGGTTGCCCATAAACGTAGGACCGTGCATGAACGCACGCGGCTCCTTGGAAGAAATACAGTCGGCCACCTTTGCCGAAGCCAGCACTGCCGAGAAGGTCATATACCCTCCTGTCAGTGCCTTACCGATACACATGATATCCGGTTCCACCTGCGCATATTCCCATGCAAACAATTTCCCCGTACGTCCGAAGCCTGTGGCAATCTCGTCAAAAATCAGGAGCATACCATACTCCCGGCAGAGGCGTGCCGCCTCCCGCAAATACTGCGGATGATAGAAACGCATACCTCCGGCCCCCTGCACTATCGGTTCTAAAATCAGTCCCGCCAGTTCACCGTGATGCTGCGCGATAACTTCACGCAAGGGTTCGATGTCCTTCTCATCCCATTCGGCATCGAAACGGCACTGCGGAAAAGGTACAAAATAGCGCACCGGAAGGGCTGAACCAAACAGGCTGTGCATGCCCGTCACTGGGTCGCATACCGACATGGCGTTCCACGTATCGCCGTGATAGCCCGAACGGATGGTCACGAAATTGTTCTTCTCCGGATAACCTGCCGCAAACTGATATTGCACCGCCATCTTCAAAGCCACTTCCACAGCCACCGACCCACTGTCAGCATAAAAAATGTATTCCATGCTGGGAGGCACGATTTTCAGCAATTCCTTTCCCAATTCGATGGCCGGCTCATGCGTCAGCCCCCCGAACATCACGTGCGACATCCTATGAAGCTGTTCCTCCACCGCCCGGTTCAGCACCGGATGATTGTATCCATGCACGGCACACCACCACGACGACATGCCGTCAATCAGTTCCGTACCGTCGGCCAGCGTCAAGGTACAACCTTGTGCCCGTTCCACCTTGTAAGTGGGCAGCGGGTTTGAAGTTGAAGTATACGGATGCCACAAATGCAACCGGTCAAATTCGTCAAACAATTTCTCACAATTCATATCCTGCCTCCTTTATACGTTCTTTGTCTTTTGTTACTTTTGAGCCAAGGGTAGTCAGCAAATCCCCCACAATGGCCGAATTAATTCCCACATACAGCGCACGGTCCACCGTCTCCTCGCTCAACTGTGAGCGCCCTCCGGCAAAGCGAAGGAAAGCCGTCGGGTTCACCATGCGGAACATGGCCACCGTACGCAGCACCTCTTCCCCCGTCAGCGGCTTTGCGTGTTCCAGCGGCGTACCCTTGATGGGCTGCAACAGGTTCAACGGGATGGACTGTACCTCCAGTTCCCGCAAGGTCAGTGCCAGTTCCACCCGCTGGGCCGGCGTTTCTCCCATGCCGATGATGCCTCCGCTGCACACGTCCATACCCGCCCGGCGAGCTGCCTGGAGCGTTTCTATCTTCTGTGCCTGCGTATGCGTGGAACACAAGGTCGGGAAGAACGAAGGTGCCGTTTCCAGGTTGCAATGATAACGGCTCACCCCGGCACGATACAAGGCCGCAAGCTGTTCTTCCGTAGCCAATCCTAACGACGCACACAATTCAATCTTACTGTGCGCCCGAAGGTATACAAAGTGCTTGCAAAGTTTCTCTACCTCTCCTGCTGAAGGCCGACGACCACTGGTCACCAGTGAGAAACGAGCCACACCCTGACTTTCGTTCATCTTTGCCTGGCGCAGACATTCCTCTTCACTCACCAGTCCGTACTCCTCCACGCCCGTGTGATGATGCACCGACTGGGCACACCATTTGCAGTTTTCAGGACAACGCCCCGACTTGGCGTTAATGATGGAACACATGTCAAACTTCCGTGAAGCGTATGCCACCGTAATACGATGAGCCACCTCACACAGTTCCTCAAAAGGCGCCTCCTCGAGCAGCCACAAAGCCTCTTCCGAAGTAAGTATGCCCCCTTCCTTTATCTTCTCTTCTAATTTCTGTAATCTTTCCATACGTATTTATCCTAAAAAAGAAGGGATGTATCCGCTTCGGTTAAATCTGTCAGACTTGACCTGAAACGGGTACACCCCTTCCGGTTACTGTTATCTTATTTATTTCATCTAAAAGCAGCGCAGGCACTTCTTCCCTTTGCGGCACCAGCAGACGCCACAATTCTGTCCGGTCTGTCTCGAATAGACTTCCTCCAAGCCCCGGTCCTCCACTTCCAAAGAGTGCATCTTCCTCTGAAAAGCTAATCCATGACGTGCCTTCTGTTTTCTTTCCCTCGCACACTGCCGTTTTCTGCTTGCCCAATGAAGCATCTGCAATTCCCCTTCCCACCTGTCCGATAGTAACATGGCGGTGCAGGCTTACAAACGCAGCATATTCCTTCCGGCTCCAGCGACGGAACCGAAGCATGACCTTTTGCGAACAGGAAGTGATACGATGCATCTGTTTTTTTCTTTGTTTAAATGTACGGCTGCAAATGTATAGAAAAATCTACAGAAAATGCAAGGATTGGGGAGAATACGTTTTTTCGGTCTACAAATTCGCTTTTATCTTCTTTTCTATCTCCGCGTCCGTTGTCTTTTCTGCATAGCCTTGGAACTTTGCAATTATCGTGCGGTCTTTACCTATCAGATAATAAATGATTATTTTACAAACTCTTTCATTTTCTCTTTCAGGATATGCTTACGATACCCCATCCAGCAATGTATCACCTTACGTTCGGGTGAAATCAGCACATAATGAGGAACTCCCTTTACACCATAAACCGCTGCAAGTCCGTCATTCACCTCACGAAGTTCATTCCATTGATGGCCGGTCAGTTTCCTTTCTGCCACAAACTTCTTCCATCTGTTTTTCGCGGCTCCACAAATGCTAACCAGTTCCAGCTTGCCTTTATACATGTGACTCACTTCTTCCATTTCCGGCAGTGCCTCCATGCAAGGCTGGCAACCGAGGTTCCAGAAATCAAGCAGAATGTATTTACCCTTAAATTCAGAGAGATGATGTGTATTTCCCTCCGTATCATACAGCGTGCCGTCTACCATGTGGTCGCCTGCCTTTACCGGTTCTACCATCTTAAAATAAGCTGCAATTTCACGTCCTACCGGCGACTTGCGGTCAGCTTCAGACAAACGTGCATACAACGGATAAACCAATTCTTTATGGGAATATTGAGAATCGGTGTTCCAATTGAGGAAAGACAACTGATCACAATACTTTTCCAGCCAGACTTTTGTGACCGGAGCCGTTTTCATGTATTCCAATTCCCGTAACCGAACTTTGTCTTGCAGAGGATATATATGATTCCGACGGATAGAATCAATCTTGTTTCGGATGGAAATATCATTTATGCCCTTGTCAAACATTTCATATACAATCATCTCTTGCTTAAAGGCTTCCACCATTTCCGGCATTCCCAATTTGGTAAATTCAGCCTCTGCCTGCTGCTCCGGTACCTCACTTTCTACCGTCCAGAACGGACATAGCATGCCTTCACCCTGAATCCGGATTTTTGCTCCGGAAACTACCCATAAAGAAAGTGGACTTACCGAAAATGTCTTCTTATAGCTTACTATCAGCAACAGCTGCCGAGATTCCTTTGAAGTAACGGTATCTCTTAATACAAATCTGCCATCCTTGACCGTATCAGATATCACAATGTCCGCATACTGTCTGTTCTCAGACTGACAGAGGGAAACAACTGAGCTGTCGGGCAGGTTCTTCACAAATCCTTCTATCAGGAATTCACCTTCCGGAACCTTCTGTCCGGAATGGCAACTCCCCATCATCAACCCCAATAATAGAGAGGAAAATAATATTGCTGTGAGTTTCATGGTATCATATTAAAAAAATGAGTCCGCTCTAAAATACAGGGTCACATTCCAACTTCTCTCAAAAGCATTTAAGCATAATTGCAACCCATTTTAAAGCGGACTCAAAAACAATTTACTGAAGTTTGAAGGAAACAGGTACGGTAAATTTCACCCTTACAACCTGTCCCTTCTGCATACCTGGTTTCCACTTAGGCATAGCTTTCATGACGCGCAAAGCCTCCGCATCCAAATCCGGGTCTACAGAACGAAGTACTTTGAACTCGGTAGGAGTTCCGTCTTTTTCCACCACAAACTGCACGATTACCCGTCCCTGCACATTATTCCTCATGGCATTTTCCGGATATTTCACGTTTTCTTGAAGGAATTTCAACATTTCCTTCATTCCTCCCGGAAACTCAGGCATCTGTTCTGCAACCATAAATACTTCTTCTTTAGCCGTACTATCTGCGGGAGCTTCTTTTGCTTCCGGACTTACCGGGGCAACAACTTCTTCTTTTGCATCCTCCGTCTGTGATGCATCCTGCGAGCAGGAGATGTTTCCGGCAACGAGTAGAGCAAAGGCCGGAAGCACGAACAGCGCATATTTGATATGCCCTGCAGCGTTTGATTTTTTCTTGTTCATCATAATGATACGTTGTTTAAGGTGAGAGAAGTTGAAATTATTGGATAACCCGTACTTGTGGTTGTAGGCCAACCCAAGCAGGTGATATTGATAGCTTTTAGTGGCAAACCCTGCCTCCATTACTTTCCTGTCGGCCAGGAACTCTAAGTTGAGTCTGACCTCGCGTTTCAGTAGCCAGGCAAAGGGATTCATCCAGCAGCAGATGCTGACCATCTCGGCAAGAAGTACATCGACAGAATGATGCTGCTTTACGTGCGCCATTTCGTGCGTCAGGATTTCGTCCAATTCATCTTCCTTCACTGTCGCCGGGTTCATGAAAATCCACCCGAAGAAAGAGAAGGGTCCGGAAGGGTCATTCAAGCATTTTACGCGGACACCGTTTATCTCTTTTTCCGGCATACGTACAATGAGGCGATACAGACTGAATGCCTGAACCGCAAGCCGGACGAGCAATACCACTACCCCGGCAAGATACAGATAGCCTATCCATTCAGACAGTACGAATACACGGTTCCCGGTTTCTACTGCTTCACTGCCCACCACAATCTCCGGCAACACCGCCGAGTAATCAAAGTGAGTGAGCATAATCATGCGGTCACGGCTTTCCAGCCATTCACGTACGTCGATAAAAGGCAGGATAAATGGCAATACAAGCGACACTATCAGGATAAATCTTCTTGAACGAAAGAAGGTATCCCGCGTACATACCAGTTTATAGAGTGCATAAAACAGGATTAATCCGACATTGACTTGAAGAAGGTATAGCATAGAAATAAGTTTTTATTTGTCTTCACGTTTTTCAATCAGGTTGATAATCTCATTCAGGTCTTCCTTGGAAATCTTCTGTTCCTTGGCAAAGAACGAAACCATCTCCTTATAAGAATTGGCAAAATAATTGCGCACAATGTTGCCCACAGACTTGCTGGTATATTCTTCCTGAGCCACCAAAGGAGTATACCGGTAAGTATTACCAAACCTCTCTGCCTGCAGGTATCCCTTCCGCTTCAGGTTGTTGATGATGGAGGCCACCGTGGTATAAGGCGGTTTAGGTTCAGCATAGCAGCCCACCACATCCTTCACAAAACACGGCCCCAAGTTCCAAATAAAGCGCATGGCTTCTTCTTCCTGATAAGTTAGCTTTTCCATATCGAACGATTTTTCTACGAACTTTTCGCAAATCTACGAATTTATCGTAAATAATGTATATTCAAACAGTTAATTAAATTAAAAGTAAAATTGATTCATTCGTTTTATTCTCCTCCAAAAACACAAGTGCGTTTTATCTCAAACGCAAGTGCATTTCATGTCAAACGCCTTTGCGTTTTAATCTAAACGTCCTTGTGTTTTAATTAAAACGCAAAGGCGTTTTTTAGCCTATATTTATTTGCCATGAGAAAGCAGAAAAAAGGCTGTTTCAAATTACACAATTCTAATTTGAAACAGCCTTTCGTTTTATAACTGGACAATATGTAACCCACCCCACTTTGGGGAAGTTCACTTCATCATAACACCTCTCCTCTCACATGAAAAAACGGTTTATTATACAGGAAAACCCACCTTGTCTTTATCCGTGATTTCTCTTAATACACGACAAGGATTTCCAGCTGCCACGACACCCGAAGGGATATCATGAGTTACGACACTTCCGGCACCGATAACGGTATCATCGCCTATCGTCACTCCACTGAGGATAGTGCTGCCGCCTCCAATCCAGACCCGATTGCCTATGGTAATGGGTTCAGGAATCAAAGCACCTGCTATCCGCTCTGCCGCATCAAGCGAATGATTGGCCGAATACATACTCACATTGGGCCCCAACAACGTATTGTTACCTATCGTTATCTGCCCACAATCGAGGAGCGTACATCCGAAGTTAATATAAACATCATTGCCAATCGTAATATTTTTGCCGAACTCGCAAGCAAAGTCTGGCTCCATCCACACGCGCTCCCCTACTTTCTTGAAGAGTTTGTGCATGATTTCCTGACGTCGTTCAACTTCTTCATCTTCAGTACGGTTAAACTCCTTAAACAGCTTCTTTGCCTTAACCCTCAGGTTAAACAAATCAGCATCAAAATCATTATAGATTTGATGCTCCTGCATTTTATCCCATTCTGTCATATTCAACTTTGTTAAGTTTGGTTTCATAGTGACGAAACTATGAAAAAAATGATGAAATAACAAAGAAATCATCTGAAATATTACGATTTATCGCAAAATCAAAGAAGGTACAACAGAATACGCATACTAACCGCAACTTCCGCAAGAGCAGGCGGGCAGTTCTTCTTTTCGGATTTCCGTAATGTAGAAACGGGCGAAGGCATTTTTAATCTCATCGCGCACACGACGGAATTCTGCGTCAATAAATTCCGGAGTTCCGGTGGCATGCGACGGGTCGTCAAAACCGATGTGAAGACGCTTGCCTACTTTTCCGGTAAATGCCGGACAACTTTCATTTGCTCCTCCGCACACGGTAATCACATAATCCCATTCCTGATCAAGGTAGGTATTCACATGAGTCGGCACATGCGAACTGATGTCAATTCCGACTTCTTTCATTACCTCCACCGCCTTGGCATTTACTTGTGCGGCAGGATCTGTTCCACCCGAATACACTTCTATATTTTTATCGAACGACTGCAAAAAGCCGTGTGCCATCTGGCTGCGGCAACTATTTCCTGTACAAAGAATCAATACTCTCATATAAATGTAACAATGATAAATTAAAGAACAAAATTAAACAAATAACCCGACAAGATAATGAAGAAAGCCACCGTTCCGAAGAATATCGCAATCAGCCGCCACGTCATCACCTTCTTCAGCAAAGTCGCTTCCGGAAGTGAAAGACCTACCACGGCCATCATGAAAGCGATGGCTGTACCCATAGGGATCCCCTTGGCCACGAACACCTCGATGACCGGCACAATGCCTGCCGCATTGGCATACATCGGTACGGCAAGAATAACCGAAAGCGGTACGGCAAACCAGTTGTCCTTCGACATGTATTGCTCGAAAAATCCTTCGGGCACAAAGCCGTGCATAAACGCACCGATACCGATACCTATCAGAATGTAAATCAGTACACCACTGACAATCTTCCAGGCATCACGCACAATGACGGGAAGACGCTTGATAAAAGTAGTATGATCTTTCTCCCACTCTCCTGCCTGCGCCGAGGAGCTGGCCTGTATCTGCTTCACCCAGTCGCTCAGGTAAGGTGAGAGATGCATGCGGCCGAGCACAAAACCTCCTATCACCCCCAGCAGAATACCGCTGATGACATAGATAAGTGTTACTTTCAGTCCAAAAGAACCGAGAAACATAGCCACCGCCACCTCGTTCACCAGCGGAGAAGTAATCAGGAAGGCAAACGTCACCCCCAAAGGGATACCGCCTTTTACAAAGCCGATAAACAAGGGAATGGACGAGCAGGAACAGAACGGAGTAATGGCTCCAAAAATGGAAGCCAATACATACTGCAACCCGTACATCTTATGTGTTACCAGATAGTTCCTCAAACGTTCTATCGGAAAATAAGCGTTAATGATTCCCATCAGCACACTGATAAAAAACAGTAGAATAAGAATCTTGATGGTATCATAAAAAAAGAAGTTTACGGCTACCCCAAGCGGCGTATCAGCACTCAGTCCGAACAATCCGTAAACAAGCCAGTCTGCAAAATCTTGTATCATGTTTCTATCGTTATAATTCGTTTAAATACGAACAAGTATCCCATCATAAAAGCGGCAGCTGCCTTGAAGACCATTTCTGCCGCTTCTGAATCAATCCTCTTGTTTATCCGATTCCTAAAAGTTTCTTCACATCGCTTTCGGTGGGAACCTGTCCTTTCATCTTCACTACTTCGTCTACCACAACGGCAGGAGTCGTCATGATGTTGTAGCTCACCATTTCCATGATGTCGTCCACTTTGGTCAGTTTCACGTCCAGGTTATTTTCCTTGATTACTTTTTCAATTACATTATAGGTGGTCTTGCACTTTGCGCAACCCGGTCCCAATACTTTAATTTCCATACTTGTAAAGATTTTGTTTGTTATCAATTTCGTTTATAAATACATTATCCAGCTATAATATATGCCGATGACGATAAACAGCACACCAACTATACGGTTCATCCATTTCTGCGCCTTCTGCACCTTGCCGTAAAAACTGCCTAACTGCTGTACACTGAAGGCTAAAATCCACGCCACGACCAGCACCGGTATGGCAGTCGCAATAGCAAACACAACGGGCAGCAGATAACCTGCTGTGGCCGTGGCCGACATCGGTATCAGCATGCCAAAATAAAAGACACCGCTTGTGGGACAGAAAGCCAGGGCAAACAACACACCTATTATCAACGCACCCCAACCGCCTTTCCGGACAAGCCCTTCCGCATTACCCTGAAATCCGAACTGAGGCAAGTTCAACCTATCACCGAGAAGCATGAAAAGGCCCATCAGGAACAAAAGCGGGCCCAACACAAGCTCTCCCCACGCTCCGATGGTCTTCTGTATGCCAAACATACTCGAACCCTCTTTCAGAATCAGAATCAACACCACTCCAAGCAACGTGTACGAAAGAATACGTCCCAGCGTATAGAGTAGTCCGTTCCAGAAAATACGCCTCCGGTTCTCAATATCTTTCCCGATAAAGCCAATGGCCGCAATGTTGGTTGCCAACGGACAAGGCGAAAGTGCAGTCAGCAGTCCAAGCAGAAACGCCGTCCATACAGGAGTGGAACTGTTGTCCAACAATGTCTGTAACCAGTCCATAGCCTCTCCTTATTATTTCAACATGTCATTTATGGTTTTCACCAGTCCTTCCTTGAACACCTCCGGCGATTTACGGGCATTTCCGAAAGCAAACTGAGTCATATTTTCCGCAGTCTCCTGCCCGTTCTTATAACCAACCACAAACAGTGATGACCAGGTAACCTCATATTGTTCGGCTATCTTCTCATTTTCCTTCTTGCTGATGTCTATCACCTTGAACACCACTTCCCCCTTCTTTACCTGTTCCGAAAGATTCTCTTTCATCACAGCCAGAGTATTGTTTTCAATGGCTATACACGTGGCACAACGCTGCTTTCCATGAAAATACAATACCTCTACATGATCTTTGGCAGTTACCTCACTGTTTCTGACCACCGCTTTGTCACTTGTCTGAATTTCTTTTTCACTTCTGCCCTGCATCCCACATGAGGCCAATGTCAAGCATACTGACAGAAGACATACCATCTTTTTCATCGTTCTTCTATATCTATTATTAGTAATTCGCAAAACAACGAACAAGCACAACAAAAAAAGAGCTTATTCGCAACAGCTCTCTTTTTTACATATCGGCTGGCCCAGGAAATCGGCAAACATTTTTTTGGCCAGTTTCCAGTTCTCCTTATTAATGCAATACCTCACCTTAGGTGCTTCAATCTCTCCCTGAATCAGTCCGGCTTCTTTCAGTTCCTTCAAGTGCTGTGACACTGTAGCCTTGGCTATGGGCAGTTCTTCATGAATGTCGCCAAAAAAGCAACATTCCTGCGAGGCCAAAAATTGAAGTATGGCTATACGAGCCGGATGCCCCATGGCCTTGGCAAAGCGGGCCATTTTTTCCTGTTCTTCTGAATAGTTCTTTCTTACCATTTTCACCTCTTTTGTTTGTTGTTCGCAAAATTACGAATAAAATAATACAGCGCCAAAGAAAAACTTATTTTTTTCAAGCATAAAACTTCTTTTAGCTATCTGCTTATTATAGAACTTTAAAATGATTAGGAAATAATGTAACTTATTATATTTTGCAAACCTCCCAAAAGAAAAAGCAAACTGCTGAAAAGTTTTCTACGTTTCCCCCACATAAACCGTACAGTTCCCGATGGAGAAACTTACATTTCCGCACTGGAAAACTTACGTTTCCGCAACGGGAAACGTAAAAAATAGCCTGAAGCTTCCGCAAAAACTTCAGGCTATTTATAAAACCCAACTTTTCAGTTGTTTATTTCTTTATCTTCTTCCGGTAAAGTTCCGCACGTGCCAGAATCTCGTGTACAAACTCATAGGTATCACTACCTCGGGCATACCCGTTCTTGCAGACGGGGTCCTGATAATATTCCTTGTTGCTTTTCAACAGCATAAAGTGGGCCACATGATGCTCCCAGATGTAGCGGTTACGTCCGTATTTTTCGGCCAATGCCATGGCATCGGTCACATGGCCGATACCGGAATTGTAGGCGGCCAATATGAACTTGGCCTGTTCTTCCTTATCCGTGATTTTACTAAACGTACGCTGCATTCCGGCAATGTACTTCACAGCAGCTTTGATACTCTCTTCCGGATCCTGCTCTTTGCCCGGCGGCACTCCCATGGCACGTGCCGTAGCCGGCATCAACTGCATCAGCCCCTTAGCTCCGGCCCATGATACGACATTCGGATTGAAGTTCGATTCGGTATAGGCCAACGAAGCTAACAGACGCCAGTCCCAGCCGATTTCTTTGGCATAACGCCGGAACAAATCATCATAATGAGAAATCTTACCGTCTTTCACGGAAAGAATGGCTCCGTGTGCCGGACGCTTGGCCAATTCAAAATAACGGCGGGCACTGGCGCGGAATGCCGGTGAATTGATGTTCTCGCGGTGCCATTTATCGGCGGCCTCTGCCAGCAGAGGCGACGTTTTCCGCACGGCCCACGAAGAACGCTGGTCAAAGCTGATGGCCAGGTTGATGTCGAGTATCGGATAATAGGTACGGTTGATGCGGGCAATTTCATCTGTAGCTACCGTGTAGTCAATACGCCCCTCTGCCACCCACGTAATCAGGTCTTCCGACGATACACTGTCGGAGGAAATCTCACAAATATCGATACCTCCTCCCAGTTCGCGGTTCAGATTTTCCAGGCGGGTACGGTATTTTCCGGAATTGACATAGACTTTCTTTCCAACCAGTTCCGTAACATCCTTCAAAGCTTTCTTCCCTCTCCGCTGTATAATTACCTGCCGCGTAATGTCTTCTTCACCACAATAAATCAGACTGTCCTTTAGCGGATTGGTAATAATCAGATTGTAGGCTACCAAATCACCTTCTCCTTTGAGCAGACTGCTGACCAGTTGCTCTTCGTCTTTCACGACCTTCACCTTCAGGTCGAGCCCCAGCGACTTGGCAAACTGCTGGGCCAGTTCGTACTGGAATCCCATGGGTTCACCACGGTAATGGAAATAAGACACAGAGCTGTTGACAGTCAGCACCACCAGTTCCTTTCTTTCCTGAATCTGTGGTAAATCGACGGCAGTCTCTTCCGCTTTTTTCTCAGAGCCGCATGAAAAAAACAAAAAAAGGGCCAGCACACAGCAAAGCCCCGTTATCCAGCCTTTCATTTGTCTACGATTCGTTCAATGTACATCTTCAGAATCTCGATGGCCTTTTCATTATGACCTCCTTGCGGCACAATCAGGTCGGCAATTCGTTTGGCCGGTTCGATAAACTCCAGGTGCATGGGTTTCAACACACGCACATAACGTTCCATCACTGCCTCAGCCGTACGTCCGCGTTCTATCACATCCCGCTGGATGACACGGATAAGACGCTCGTCCGGATCGGCATCCACAAAAATACGGAGGTCCATCTGCTTGCACAACCTGCGGTCGCTCAAAGCCAGAATACCTTCGATGATGATGACCTTACGGGGTTCTACATGCACGGTTTCTTTCTGGCGCGTACAGGTAAGATAGGAATATACAGGCTGTTCAATGGATTCTCCGTTACGCAGCATGGAGATATGCTTGGAGAGCAAATCCCAGTCGAATGCCGAAGGATGGTCAAAGTTGATGTTCTGCCGTTCTTCCACGGGCACATGACTGCTGTCCTTATAATATGAATCAAGCGGAAGCACTGCCACTTCATTCTCCGACAGACTTTCGATAATCCTTCTCACTACAGTTGTTTTACCGGAGCCTGTTCCTCCTGCAATTCCAATGATAATCATAACTTGTTTCAATAATTAATTTCTATATTTGCAATATTCAAAGATACGAAAATCATAAAAACAAACAAACATGGTCAAGCACATTGTTTTATTTAAATTGAAAGAAACCCTTTCTCCGGCAGAAAAAGCCGACATTATGAACCGTTTTAAGGCTGCCATCGAGACTCTTCCGGCCACTATTCCCTTTATTCGTGACATTCATGTAGGACTGAATGAAAACCCGGCAGAAGTATGGGACATCTGCCTGGACAGCAGTTTCGATACGCTGGACGACGTGAAGGCTTATGCCATCCATCCGGCACACGTAGCCGCAGCTGGTATTCTGAAAGATGCCAAGGAAAACCGCGCCTGCGTGGACTATACTATTTAAAACTCAGCCATCATGGAAAAAATCATCAATCCATGGGAAGGAATGGAAGGATACTTCTGTTTCGGCTGTGCCCCCAACAACGAGTCGGGCCTGAAAATGGAATTCTATGAAGACGGGGACGAGATTGTGAGTAAATGGGTACCTGAAGCCCGTTTTCAAGGTTGGTTGAACACCCTGCACGGAGGTATTCAGGCCACCTTGCTGGATGAGATATGTGCCTGGGTGATTGCCCGCAAGCTTCAGACGGCGGGAGTGACTTCGCGCATGGAAACTCAATACCTGAAACCCATTCACACGACTGACTCTCACCTTACCCTCAAAGGAAGAATCAAGGAGCAGAAACGGAACTTTGTGTTCATTGAAGCCGAAATCTACAATGCACAGGATGAGGTCTGCACCAAGGCCGTCTGCACCTATTTCATTTTCCCAAGAGAAAAAGCAGAAAAAGAAATGTACTTCAAAGGCTGTTATACGGAAAAAGAAAAGGAATCTTTATAAATTTGACAGCAAAATCGAGTTTTTTCTGATAAATATTTGCTTTTTTAATTCTTATCTAATATTTTTGTCGCAACAAAAGAACGATAATTATGATTTTAAATACTGTACATCATCGCCATCATCATTACCTAACGGTTCACACGGTAGGCTGACGACGCGTGCAGTTACAAGAGATAAGATTACACAAAGGCTTGCCGTAAGAATTTATTCCTCGGTAAGCCTTTTTTATTTGACACTTTAAAAACTTAGAACAATATGTTAAGAATTGCCGTACAATCCAAAGGGCGCTTGTTCGAAGACACAATGGCCCTGTTTACTGAAGCAGACATCAAGTTATCTACCTCCAAACGCACCCTGCTGACACAGTCCAGCAATTTTCCGGTAGAAGTACTGTTCCTGCGCGACGATGACATCCCACAATGTGTGGCCAACGGCGTGGCCGACCTCGGTATTGTAGGAGAAAACGAATTCGTGGAACGTGCTGAAGAAGCGGAAATCGTGCACCGTCTGGGCTTCAGCAAATGCCGTTTGTCACTGGCTATTCACAAAGAAACGGAATACAACGGACTGGAATGGTTCAATCACAAAAAGATTGCCACCTCCTACCCCAATATCCTGAAAAACTTCCTGACGCAACAGCACATTGAAGCCGACATTCACGTCATCACCGGTTCAGTGGAAATTGCTCCGGCCATCGGTCTGGCAGATGCCATCTTCGACATTGTCAGCTCCGGCTCTACCCTTATCAGCAACAACCTGAAAGAGGTGGAAGTGGTAATGAAGAGCGAAGCGCTGCTCATCGGAAACAAGCACATGTCGGACGAAAAGAAGGAAATCCTCCAGGAACTGCTGTTCCGCATCAATGCAGTCAAAACCGCTGAAGACAAAAAATACGTGCTAATGAACGTACCGACCGACAAGGTACAAGAAATCGTAGCCGTTCTTCCCGGTGTGAAGAGTCCGACCATCATGCCATTGGCTACAGAAGGCTGGAGCAGCATCCACACTGTTCTCGACCAGAAATGTTTCTGGGAAATCATCGGCAAGCTGAAAGCCATCGGTGCACAAGGCATCCTGGTACTGCCCATAGAGAAAATGATACTTTGATTTTCAGAACCTAATCACAAAGATTGTTACTATGAACATCATTACTTATCCTGAAAGAAATACATGGGCGGACTTGCTGAAACGTCCGACTCTTCAAACGGAATCATTACGGGAAACCGTACTCGAAATATTAAACCGCATCAAATTTGAGGGTGATAAAGCCGTACTCGAATACGAAGAAAAATTCGACAAAGTGCAACTGAACTCCCTGCTGGTAAGCGAGGAAGAAATTGCCGAAGCAGAAAAGAAAGTCAGCATCGAACTGAAGGCAGCCATTACACTGGCTTATAACAACATCCGCACGTTCCACGCCGCACAGGTATTCCAGGGAAAGAAAATCACCACACTGCCGGGCGTGACTTGCTGGCAGAAAGCTGTAGCCATTGAGAAAGTGGGATTGTACATTCCCGGTGGGACAGCTCCTCTTTTCTCCACCGTCCTGATGCTGGCTACTCCGGCACAGATTGCCGGATGCAAGGAAATCATTCTCTGTACTCCTCCCGACAAGGAAGGAAAGATTCACCCGGCCATTCTCTACGCAGCCAAACTGGCTGGCATCAACCGCATCTTCAAAGCCGGCGGGGTACAAGCTATCGGAGCCATGGCCTACGGTACAGAAAGCATTCCTAAAGTCTACAAAATATTCGGTCCGGGCAACCAGTATGTCACTGCAGCCAAGCAGCAGGTTTCCTTGCGCGATGTAGCCATCGACATGCCGGCTGGGCCTTCTGAAGTAGCGGTACTGGCCGATGAAACAGCCAATCCGGTCTTTGTGGCTGCCGATTTACTTTCACAGGCAGAACACGGCACCGACAGCCAGGCCATCCTGATTACCACTAGTGAGACTTTGCTGAAGGCGGTGACAGAAGAAGTGGAACGCCAGCTGGACCAGCTTCCCCGAAAGGAAATCGCCAGCCGTTCTTTAGCTTCCAGCAAATTGATTTTAGTGAAGAACATGGACGAAGCCGTAGAAATGACCAACGAATATGCTCCCGAGCACCTGATTATCGAAACCAAGGATTACATGGAAATCAGCGAACGCATTGTCAATGCGGGCTCCGTGTTCTTAGGCTATTATTCTCCGGAAAGTGCAGGCGACTATGCTTCGGGCACCAACCATACTCTCCCTACCAACGGTTATGCCAAGGCCTACAGCGGAGTCAGTCTGGACAGCTTCATCCGCAAGATTACCTTCCAGGAAATTACACCCGAAGGTATTGCCATGATTGGTCCGGCCATTGAAGTCATGGCAGCCAACGAACAACTCGACGCGCACAAAAATGCAGTATCCGTACGTTTAAATAAGTAACTATGAAACCATTGAAAGAACTTACGCGACCGAACATCTGGGCCTTGAAGCCCTATTCTTCGGCACGCGACGAATATAGCGGGAAAGAGGCTTCCGTATTTCTGGATGCCAACGAGAATCCCTACAATACCCCTAACAACCGTTATCCCGATCCGCTCCAGAGAGAATTAAAGGGGCTGATTGGAAGAGTAAAAAAAGTATCGCCAGACCACATTTTCTTAGGCAATGGAAGCGACGAGGCCATCGACCTTCCTTTCCGTGCCTTCTGCCGTCCGGGCATTGACAATGTAGTGGCTATCGACCCGACGTACGGTATGTATCAGGTATGTGCCGAAGTAAATGACGTGGAATACCGGAAAGTACAGTTGGATGAAAACTTTCAGTTCAAAGCTGCCGACTTACTGGCTGCTGCCGACGAACACACTAAACTGATTTTCCTCTGTTCGCCTAATAACCCCACGGGAAACCGTCTGTGCCGGGAAGAGATTCTTACCCTGCTCCGCTCATTTGAAGGACTGGTTATTCTGGATGAGGCATACGCTGACTTTTCAAATGAAGCATCGTTCCTGCAGCAGCTCGACGAATTTCCGAACCTGATTATCTTGCAGACCTTCTCCAAGGCATGGGGATGCGCCGGTATCCGCCTGGGCATGGCTTTCGCTTCTCAGGAAATCATCAACCTGCTGAATAAAATCAAATATCCGTACAACGTGAACCGGCTGACCCAGCAGGAAGCCATCCACATGATTGAAAAGCATTATCAGGTACAGCAGTGGGTAGAATCCTTGCTCCACGAACGTACCCGTCTCATGCAGGAATTCCAGAAGCTTGCTTGCTGCCGACGCATCTATCCTACTGATGCCAATTTTTTCCTGACACGAGTAAGTGATGCCAAGAAAATCTACAACTACCTGGTGGATAAGGGCATCATCGTCCGCAACCGTAGTAGTGTCACGCTTTGTCAGGACTGTCTGCGCATCACCATCGGTACGCGTCCGGAGAACGATACCCTGCTGGAAGCCCTGAAAAACTACAAGGAGGAGGAAGCATGAAAAAAGTATTGTTCATTGACCGCGACGGTACCCTCGTCATCGAGCCGCCCGTAGATTACCAGTTAGATGCGTTCGAGAAACTGGAATTCTATCCGAAAGTGTTCCGCAACCTCTACTTTATCCGGCAGAAACTGGATTTTGAATTTGTCATGGTGACCAATCAGGACGGATTAGGTACTGATTCTTTTCCGGAAGATACATTCTGGCCCGTACACAACCTGATGCTCCAGTCGTTCAAGAACGAAGGCATTGAATTTGACAACATCCTTATCGACCGGAGTTTCCCGGAAGACAATGCCCCTACCCGCAAGCCACGCACCGGCATGCTCACAGCCTACCTGAACAATCCGGAATACGACCTGGCCGGAAGCTTTGTGATTGGCGACCGCGCTAGCGACGTAGAGCTGGCCAAGAACTTAGGCTGCAAGGCCATCCTGCTGCAACCGGATAAAAGTCTGCTGACCGAAAAAGGACTGGAAGACACGTGCGTATTAGCGACTACCGACTGGGACCGCGTGGCAGAGTTTCTCTTTGCCGGTGAACGTACTGCCGAAGTAAGCCGCAAGACCAAGGAAACCGATATCCGTATCCGGGTGAACCTAGACGGAAACGGCACCTGCCATATCCATACCGGACTGGGATTCTTCGACCACATGCTGGAGCAAATAGGCAAGCATGGCGGCATCAACCTGGACATCCACGTAGACGGTGACCTGGAAGTGGACGAACACCACACCATTGAAGATACGGCCATCGCTTTAGGAGAATGTCTATACAAAGCATTAGGAAACAAGAGAGGCATCGAACGCTACGGCTACTGCCTGCCCATGGACGACTGCCAGTGCATGGTTTCACTCGATTTCGGCGGACGGGCCTGGCTGGTATGGGACGCCACCTTTACCCGCGAAAAGATTGGCGACATGCCTACTGAGATGTTCCTCCATTTCTTCAAATCGCTGAGCGATTCGGCCCGTATGAACCTCCATATCAAGGCCGAGGGAACCAATGAGCACCACAAGATAGAAGGTATCTTCAAGGCCCTCGCCCGCAGCATCAAGATGGCCATACGCCGTGACATTCATCATTTTGAGATTCCTTCCAGCAAGGGATGCATCTGACATAAAAAAAGAAGCATGGATTCCAGGCATTCGCTAAAATCCATGCTTCTTTTTTATTCTTTACAATCTACAATTGTGCTACTGCTTCTTCAGCTGCACTCCCAATTGTAATCCGTCATATTGGCTCAACAACGAACTGGCTGTACTTACTGCCGAATTGGATGACTTGCTTGCCACAGCTCCTGTGATGGTCTGTGCCAGCGACATCAGTTTGTCTGCCTTGAACAGCAGGCTCATGGTATCTCCGGTCAGCCCCTTCGAAACCGTCGCATTCACTTTCAATCCCAGACGAGTTTTCATTGTCAGTTCCTTGGTATCCGCATTATAACTGTATGTTCCGTTGACTGTTTTTCCACCCACCACCGAAGTATACGTACTATCGGCATTGAAGGTGTAGGTTGTACCTTCCTTGAAACCCAGCTTCTCCAGTACACCGCTCATCTTATCTTCTACCTGTTTGGCAGCCACTTCACCGCCAGCCTTAGCCAGCAAATTGTCACTCTCAAACTTACAGTCCGGACCCACATAAGCCCACGTTCCTGTCAATGAGGCACTTTCACCCGTTACCTTATTCGCTACCGCATTGGCTACACCTGACAGAATTGATTTCAGGTCCTGAGCCATTCCATTGGCTGTACCGGCAATACACAATGCCAGCACCAGCACACTTCTCCATAAAACACTTTTTTTCATCACTCTTCTTATTTTATTTTGGTAGATACTTATTTAACAAGTGGGGCATGCCTTTCATTCGGTCAGCCTCAGCAAGCCTTGAAACTCATGTCAAGACCTTTCACAGAATGCGTCAGTGCACCTACAGAAATGTAATCTACTCCACATTCTGCATAGTCACGCAAGGTGTCGAAGGTAATACCGCCCGATGACTCCAGTTCCACACGACCGCCAACCATTTCTACGGCCTTGCGTGTATTTTCCGGGGTAAAGTTGTCCAGCATGATGCGGTCTACTCCACCCAGGTCGAGCACCTGCTGCAATTCGTCGAAGTTGCGCACTTCAATTTCAATCTTCAGGTCCTTTCCTTTTGCCTTGCAATATTCCTTAGCACGCGTGATTGCCTTGTCAATTCCTCCGGCAAAGTCCACGTGATTGTCTTTCAGCAGAATCATATCGAACAGACCGATACGATGGTTTACTCCTCCACCGATTTTCACCGCCATTTTTTCCAGAATACGCATACCCGGAGTCGTCTTACGTGTATCCAGCACGCGAGTCTTCGTACCTTTCAGGCGTTCTACGTATTTGCTGGTCATCGTAGCAATACCGCTCATACGCTGCATGATATTCAGCATCAGGCGTTCGGTCTGAAGCAAAGACTGAATCTTTCCTTCTACCACCATGGCCACGTCGCCCGGTTTCACGTGTGTACCGTCCTGAATGAACACTTCCACCTTCATTTCAGGGTCAAAGCGATGGAACACTTCTTTTGCAATCTCAATACCGGCCAGAATACCTTCTTCCTTAATCAGCAGTTTCGACTTGCCCATTGCATCCGCCGGAATGCAAGACAACGTAGTATGGTCACCGTCGCCTATATCCTCTGCAAAAGAGAGGTCAATCAGGCGGTCAATCAAATCCTTTACAATTTTTTCGTCCATTTTGTTCAAAATATTAAGTGATATTTCAGGAAGCAAAGGTAATTATTATTCATATCTTTGCAAAGGCAACCCGTTTTAATCAAAGTAAAAAAGATATGAAATTTACCCTACTTGTGGTCGGCCGAACGGTCGAAAAGCATTATATCACAGCCATCAACGACTACGTGGAACGTACCAAACACTATGTTTCGTTCGATATGGAGGTGATACCTGAACTGAAGAATACCAAAAGCCTCAGCATGGAGCAGCAGAAAGAAAAGGAAGGCGAAGCCATCCTGAAAGCCTTGCAGCCCGGCGATGTAGTAGTGTTGCTCGACGAGCATGGAAAAGAATTCCGCTCCATCGAGTTTGCCAACTGGATAGAGCGGAAAATGCATACCGTAAACAAGCGGCTGGTGTTCATCATCGGCGGACCTTACGGATTCTCTCCTTCCGTCTATCAGGCTGCCCAGGAAAAGATTTCCCTTTCCAAGATGACATTTTCGCACCAGATGATACGGCTTATCTTCGTGGAACAGCTTTACCGGGCCATGACCATTCTGAACAACGGCCCTTACCACCACGAATAAACCGGTTATCTCAACCGCAGAATATCGCCTACTTTCGGAGCCGGTGAATCTGGCTCCATCTTATTCAACTTATACAGGTTCTTCAAACGGATACCGAATTTCTGGGAAATAGAGTACATGGAATCACCGTCACGTACCACATACACAATGTATTCCTTCGTGGCCCGACGGCGTTTTTTCTCCAGGTACACAATTTCCCCTCCCATAAACTGATAGTCTTTCGGAAGTTCGTTGTAAGTGCGCAGTTTCTTCTTGCTGATGCCCAGCTCATCCGACAATTTTTCAAACGTATCTCCCCGACGCGCGATAATGTACACCATATCATTGGCTAAATACGGCTGATGCGGATTGGGGAATTCTTCTATCCATTCCAAACCTTTCTTGGTATCGTAACGATCCAGGCCGTAGAGTTCAATGATGTTGATCAGGCGGTCGGCATAACGCGGGTCAGTGGCATAACCAGCCTTCTTCAAGCCACGTGCCCATCCCTTGTAATCCGTAATCTTCAAACGAAACAAAAAGGCATAGCGTGCTCCCGTACGCAGGAATTTGGAATGGTCACGATACGAATCCTTGGCATGGCGATAAGCCCGGAAACACTCATTCGGTGCATCGTCATTGTGACGTACTGTCCGTCCGTCCCAGCTTCGTCCACACTTGATACCGAAATGGTTGTTCGACTTGCGGGCCAGTTCACTTCGGCCGGCTCCTGACTCCAGCAGTCCCTGTGCCAATGTGATACTGGCCGGTATGTGATAACGCTTCATCTCCTCCACCGCAATTTTGTGATACTGCCGGATATAATCTTCATACGCCTTATTCTTGCGCTGAGCCGCCCCCAAAGAGAGTGCCATCCCTGCCAGACAGCACACCAAAATATATTTCAATGATTTCATGCAGTTCTTCTTTACCGTTTAACGTGCAAAGATAAACGATTCACCACAGAAGCTTACGGGCAAACACTTAAAAATACAGAAAAACAAGGAGAAAAGCATTTTTTTACTTATATTTGTTTACCAACTACAAAAACAAAAGCCATGAAAGAAATCAAACTTGAAATTCGTATCCACTCCTTGCAATACGATGAACTTACCCCACAAGACCGTGAACTGATGGACAAAGCCAAAGAAGCCACCTCACGCAGTTATGCGCCTTACTCCAAATTCTCAGTCGGTGCCGCTGCCCTGCTGAAGAACGGGGTGATTGTGACGGGCACGAATCAGGAAAACGCAGCCTACCCATCCGGAACATGTGCCGAACGTACCACACTGTTTTATGCCAATTCCCAGTATCCCGACCAGCCTGTGCTGACACTGGCCATCGCCGCCCGAAGTGAATCCGGCTATCTCGATACACCGATTCCTCCTTGCGGAGCCTGTCGGCAGGTGCTATTGGAAACTGAACAGCGCTACCAGCAGCCTATGCGCATTTTGCTATATGGAGAAAAAGCGATTTACGAGATAGACGGGACCAAAGACTTGTTACCCTTATCTTTCGGCGGGGAGTTTTTGAAATAAGCATTTGGAGTCCATATGTACTTAATAGCATAAATCCAATGAAAATATATAGAAAACCTTTTTATAAAACATACATGATGGTAATTTTAGGAGCATCTATAATTACTTTTGTTCTAGTGTCTCCTGTTTTAGTTGAACATTTTAATATGGCATTAAGTAATGGAGTGGATATTGATTACTTAATAAAAACATTTATATTTGTCTTTGTACCTTGTCTCATTGTAATCACATTCATAATTGTGTACACCAGTTTTTATGTCGTTGTATCAAACTCTGGAATAGACATAATAAACGGTATAATCCCCTTTATCAGAAAAGGGTATTTGTACAAAGATATTATGAGAGTGGAAATAGGAAACAAAGGAGGATTGTCAAATTATATTAGAGTGATAAAATCCAATAAAACTAAATCACTGCCATTTGTTATTTGTTTAGTTTCAAAGGAAGATTGTATGTCTATACTTAATGATATGACATCTTATGGTATAGATATTGAGATAAACGGTCAATTAAAATAACTAGTATGAAATCTTACAGAAAAAAAAGAAATCTGTTCTACGATTTTATGTTTTCGTGTTGCATGCTTTTATGTCTTGCGATACCTGTTACTACCTTTATAACATATAATATACCTGTTATGGCTTTGCCAGGTCTCGGCCTGGCTATTGCCACAACAGTATATATATATAATTCACTGTGTTACGTTTCACTTACAGACAATTCATTGATAATAAGGCATAAAAGCAACGACAAACAAAAAACTGTTTATAGCTTTTCTGAAATTGATGCCGTAATTTTTGAATATAGTTTTCTGGAAGGATGGAAAATAGGTATAAGACAAGGATACATCAGGAAAGATTACTCTATATTGTTAGTAGGGAAGAAAGAATTGAGCAAACTAAAAAAGGATCTGGAGAGTTACGGTATTCATGTATGGACACTTTAAAAGAATTTTATTTCTGAAAACAGAATCCAAATACAAGAAAGAACTTACAGTTGAATTCTATTTTTCCATTTACACAAAATTTTGGACAGTGTTTCAGACATTACAATTATTCATACCATCTATTTTATGATAAAATAGCACTACCTTTTTATCTATGTGCATAACATGCGATTTGGAAAACAGAAAGAACCAGTAGCTCAAAGCAAGTAATTTTTCCAATCTCCACCTATAAAACATTAAGAAAAACTTTTCCGAAGTCTCGGAAAAGTTTTTCTTAATTAATCAATCTTCCTGAGAAATTTAAACTCTGAAATTCTCACCCTACCACATAACGGGCATACTTTCCGGTCAGCCGGCGAAGCAGAATCACCAGCCCCCATGATACAAGGAAAGCAACTACCGCAGCAAACGGTATCTGCAATCCCACAGGCACGTGACACATACGGGCCAGCACTACGCTCGGACCGGTGAAGAAATAATGAATCATATACACTCCGAAACCGCATACCGTCAGATTGGCAAGAGCTTTCTGTATTGACAGATTATTTACACGGACTTTCTTACAAAGCATGAACAACGGAAGGGTCATCAGCACCACGTTCGGTGAGCAATAGTAGAAGAAAAGTTCGAGTTGTTTGTCCGTGCAGTCGGGCGATGCAGTCATGTGACGGAAACCGAAGAACGTGACACAGAAACCTACGACAAACATAGGGATTCCCCATCCCAGTGTTTTTGCCAGACTCCATTCCGTGTGACGGAGATAATGTCCTAACAGCAGATAGCCGTTGAATCCTGCAAACATATAGAGCATATAAAACTCGTTCCAGGAACAGGAACCCCAGATGTAAGGCCCTACAAATTCCCTGTAATAAGGAACAAAAAGCGTCACGCCCCAAGCCACAAGGAACCAGCGCTGTGCTTTCCGGCTGGCTTTTTCCACCCAGGCAGAAAATACCGGCATGTACAGATACAGCCCGATAAGCAGATAAATGTACCACATGTGCACGTCCAGCAAAGAGAAGTTGAACGGCATCTGTGCAATGTATCCCAACGATACATCGAGTGACTGGCGCATCACTTCCTCACCCGAATACGGAAAAAAATCGAGAATGACTTCCGGAGCTACTCCCAGCAGCCCTGTAATCCACGGGAAAAGATTGTAAATGACCGACCAGATAAGGAAAGGCCAAAACACACGTCCGATGCGTTTACGATAGAACGGAGCCACCTCCCCTTTTACCGGCAACAGCAAGGCACCTGTAATCATCACAAACAAAGGCACACACGGACGAAGCAAGGAACCGTACACGGCACCCCACCACTTGATTTCCGCAATATTGGCCGGGGGCTCTCCCGGATAGAAATTAAACGGGTCTGCCGAATGGCAGCATACTACAGTGAACATGGCTACCAGACGAACCACGTCGAGCCACACGATGTGTGTTTTTTGAGTAGGATTTAAAGTTGAGTTCATAATAACTAACTGATAATTTGAAGATTATACCTATATTTTCAAAATATTCCAAAGAAGTCCTGACGAACAGAAAAAAACGCAAGTGCGTTTCCACAAAAACGTACTTGCGCTTTAAGTAAAACGCCTAAGCGTTTTGATCAAAACGTCCTTGCGTTTCGGATAAAACGTACTTACGTTTTCTTCCAAACACAAAGGCGTTTTTTGAGTCTTATTTATCGCCGTACATACGGGCACGCATTTCCTTGATATGGTCGGATGAAATATACTCGTCGTAGCTCATCATCTTATCGATGATTCCGTTCGGAGTCAGCTCAATGATACGGTTGGCCACGGTTTCAATGAACTCATGGTCGTGTGAGGCAAAGAGCACATTTCCCTTGTAAATCTTCAGGTTGTTGTTGAACGCCTGAATAGATTCCAAGTCCAGGTGGTTGGTCGGAGTATCCAGAATCAGACAGTTGGCATTACGCAACTGCATGCGGGCAATCATACAACGCATCTTCTCACCTCCCGACAGCACGCTGACTTTCTTCATCACCTCTTCACCAGAGAACAACATACGGCCGAGGAAGCCTTTCATTTCCACTTCATTGCCCTGACCGTACTGGCTCAACCAGTCTACCAGGTTCAGGTCGCAGTTGAAATAATCCGTATTGTCCAGTGGCAAGTAAGCCGTAGTTATGGTTACTCCCCAGTTATAGTGTCCGGCCTGTGCCTTACGGTGTCCGTTGATAATTTCAAACAAGGCCGTCATAGCACGCGGATCACGGCTCAGGAAGACAATCTTGTCGCCCTTCTCCACGTTGAAGTTCACGTCATTGAAAAGCACTGTTCCTTCTTCCGTTTCGGCACGCAGTCCGGAAACCTCCAGAATCTGGTTACCCGGCTCACGGTCCATCGTAAAGATGATACCCGGATATTTACGAGAAGACGGTTTGATTTCATCCACATTCAGTTTCTCCAGCATCTTCTTACGGCTGGTAGTCTGCTTGGATTTCGCTACATTGGCAGAGAAACGACGGATAAATTCTTCCAGTTCCTTACGTTTTTCTTCTGCCTTGGCCTTCTGGTTCTGCTGCTGACGGAGAGCCAGCTGGCTGGATTCATACCAGAAGCTATAGTTACCGGCAAAGAGGTTTACCTTGCCGAAGTCGATGTCCACCGTATGCGTACATACCGAATCAAGGAAGTGACGGTCGTGGCTTACCACCAGCACGGTATGTTCAAAGTTAGAAAGGTATTCTTCGAGCCAGGTCACCGTATCCATATCCAGGTCATTGGTCGGCTCGTCGAGCAACAGGTTGTCCGGATTTCCGAAAAGCGCCTGTGCCAGCATCACGCGCACCTTTTCCTTACCACTCAAATCACCCATCAGCGTGTAGTGCTTGTCTTCTTTTATGCCCAGTCCGCTCAGCAGGATAGCTGCATCGCTCTCGGCATTCCAGCCTTCCAGTTCGGCAAACTTTTCTTCCAGTTCGGCTGCCTTGATACCGTCTTCATCGGTAAAATCTTCCTTGGCATACAGAGCCTCGCGCTGCTTCATGATGTCCCAAAGGATGGTGTGTCCCATCAGTACGGTATCGAGCACCGTGTGGGCATCAAACTTAAAGTGGTCCTGGCTCAACACCGAAAGACGTTCGCCCGGTCCCAGGGTAATGCTACCCTTAGTAGGGTCCAGCTCGCCTGAAATCACTTTCAGGAACGTAGACTTACCGGCACCGTTAGCTCCGATAATACCATAGATATTACCATTCGTGAACTTCAGGTTCACGTCGTTATACAACACTCTTTTACCAAATTGAACGGCTACATTTGAAACTGTTATCATCTGTTTTTTCTACCTTTTTTGAATTATGCGGCAAAGATACGGATTTCCACCGAAAAAATAAAGGGAAAAACCATGAAGCGTTTCTCCCTTTCTGTTTTAGAACCAGTCCTTCAGTTCCGAAGCCTTGGCCTTGCTAATGATGATTTTCTCGGGCACCGGCACTTTCAGGTTGATGGCCAATCGTCCGTTGAACCACAGGCTGATGTCGGATACGGCCTTCCGCGACACGATGAACTGGCGGTTGGCCCGGAAAAAATCGTGCGGATTGAGCAGTTCGGCCAGCTCGTCGAGCGACTGCGAGAACACAAATTCCTTCCCGTCTCCGTCGACAGCCTTGACCAGCCCGTTGGAAATATAGAAATACTGGATGGAATCAACCGATACCGGCAGAAACTTGTCGCCCTTCACCGGCACCAGAAAATGGGTCTTGTAGCTTTCCTCCTTTTTCAGGCTCCGGATAATCTCCGACAGGTCGGGCTGTTTCTCCGCCTTCGGCTGTCCGCCCAGCAGTTCCAGCTTATGCATGGCCTCCTGCAAGTCGGTCCGGCTGATGGGCTTGAGCAGATAGGCCACGCTGTTCACCTTGAATGCCCGGAGCGCATATTCATCGTAGGCCGTGGTGAAGATAATCGGACAGGTGATGTCCACCTGCGCACAGATGTCGAAAGCCGAGCCATCAGCCAGATGGATGTCCATAAACACCAGCTCCGGCATGGGATGCGTACGAAACCATTCCACTCCGTCGAAAATACTGTCCACTTCGCCGACGATTTCAAAATCGGTATCCACTTCCTGCATTACAGCCTTCAGATTACGCAAGGCCGCCTTTTCATCTTCTATAATTAAAGTCTTCATATCAAAGGCAGAATAACGGTGAAACGATGATTTTCCTCTTTTACGATTATGTCTTTCTTATACAGCAACTGATAGCGCTTGGCCAGATTTGCCAATCCGATACCCATTCCGGCACTCCCTCCCCGTTTGGGCTGAAGCGGATTATTCACCTCCACCGTGTCACCTTCGGCTATCACAGACACTGTCAGCGGACGGCGGTTACTGATTTCATTGTGCTTCACGGCATTCTCCACCAATAACTGCAGGGCCATGGGCGGCAGTTTCCGTGACATCAGTTCCGGATGGATACGGATGTCAAACTGAAGATTCTCTTCATAACGCACCTGCAAAAGGTACATGTACGACTGTACGAACTCCATTTCCTCGCGCAAAGTCACGGAATGCGACTCGTTGTCCTGCAAGGTGTAGCGCATCACCCGTGACAGTTCTTCCAGATAATGGCGGGCCTTGTCGGGTGACTCCCGAATCAAAAGGTACAAGGTGTTCAGCGAATTAAACAGCATGTGAGGGTTCAACTGGCTTTTCAAGGCTTCGTACTGATTGATGACATTCTCCATGCGCAACTGCTGGTTTTCGAGCAGCATCTTACGGCTCTTCCGGTTCTGATGGAAGAAATAGCAGCTTCCCGTCACAATGCAGGTTATCAGGAAATCACGCAAAGGATGAAGATAATGATGAAGCATGGCATCAATGGCAGGCACATCGAAATGCTGATGCAGGTAAACAAAGCATTTGCCCAGCAGGTTACTTACTACCCAGGTCAGCACAAACGAACAAACCACCTTTTTCCACCCGATAGAAACCATATCGCTATTGAAACGGAACACGGCTTCATTCAGGAAAAAGAGAAAAAGAAGGGAAAGGTACGTAAATAATACCTCATTGCCCACATCGGCCCAGTGCATACCCGGAAACGAAAGGCCATCAACCGAATACGGATTCGACAAGGTAATCAGTTCCGGGAAATGCGTAAGGAATGCCACCATAATGGAGATGGCATTCACTATCAGCACATATTTATTGCTCCAGATTCGCTTCATGCTGCAAAGTTATTCATTTTTTGCCGACTTACGTGCCGACACATACATGCCGGGACGAAAATCTTTCTGCGGATGAGCTACACGAGCATACACTTTGATGGAACGGTTGGCATTGTCTACCATCTGGTCAATGGAAACCAGTACGGCTTCGAAGGTTTCATTTCCCATTCCGTTTACATGGAACTCCATACGGTCGCCCACATTCAACTTATCCAGATCTTTTTCGTAGGCTGTAAGCTGCAGCATCGGGGCCTGCTTGTCAATCACATCGCACACGGGCTCACCTACATTGAAATATTTTCCTACGTTCACGTTCATGTTCGTGACATAGCCGTTTAAAGGCGCTTTTATTTCCAGATAAGGCTGAATGCCTTTTGTCTGCAAGCTGCGGGCATCCACTCCCAAAATCAGCAACTGGGCCGCAGCTGCATCCAGACGGCTCTTCATCGACAAATATTCCGCCTTGCTCTGCTGCATCCGTTTTTGTGAAGCAGCCTCATGAGAAGCCAGATTCTGCTGGCGAAGATATTCTTTTTCCAGGAACTCAGTCTGCGCAGCCGCATCGAGCCAGGTTTGCTGCAAGGCTATGAATTCCGGATTCTCCAGTGTCAGGATGACCTGGTTTTTACGCACATAATCGCCTGGAAGGAAAGATACGCTGTGTACAGCCCCACCCATACTAAGGGTAATCGTTGCGTGCTGCTGTGGCGGTATCATCAAGATGCCGTTAAAAGAAGGTGCATTGGCCACCTGGGTAGCTCCCGTAGTACCGTCCACCTCCAGGCTGTCGGCAGATGCCTGAAGACTGTCCTGCTGTACGGACTGTACCGCTGTAGATTCATCGGATGTTTTTTCAGTGGCACCACCTCCGCAAGAGGCCATCACCAGCGAGTAGCATAAGGCTGAGAAAAAAAGAATTTGTTTCATCTTGCTATATTTTTTATTTTTATTCGGTATATAATTCGATTTCCAACACGGATACATTGTATGCATACACTGTCTCAATATAATTCCGGCGAATGTCACGGGAAGCATTCAGACTCTGCACAAACTCCGTAATGTTGATTTCACTTTCCTTGAACTTCATCAAGGCACTTTCCTGCAAGGCATCTGCCTCTTTCAACGCAGCCTTGGCATAATAATCCAGGCTTTCCTGCTGCTGGCGTACACGACGGTAAAGCTCCTCTACCTTGTTATTCAGTTGCACACGGTTCTGGTCGGCCTCCCACTGAGCAATCTGCAGACTCACTTTTGCCTGCTTGCTGCGACTGCGCTGCGGGAAGAACAGAATGGGGAAAGACACTCCCACCATCCACGAATTCAAGCCATTCAGCGGAGCAATTTT
>UMKW01031348.1_pt1 | contig 84345 bp, 75 predicted proteins | sample 1966391 | NCBI WGS metagenome assembly UMKW01 (sample SAMEA4836183, study PRJEB28245) | human gut metagenome | biome: gut microbiome; material: fecal sample | place: Denmark | collected 2008
GGATGCACGTTCCGTATCTGGCACGGTAATATTCCATTTCTTCTTCATCGGTGAAGGAATACACCTCTTCCGCTATCGTATCCTTTACAAGACGGAATGTACGGCCTCCTTTTTTCAGTATGGCTGTAATCTGTGGAATATGCAGTGTTTCACAGTAGCCGCTTATTTCCATCGGATGCACGTACAGGCGTGTCTTTCCTTTTTCAAGATACATGGCCTGTGATATACAGCCTGTTCTGTCCGTGTCGAATCCTTCTTCATGGAACTTCTCTTTTATTTCCTTGTAGAATGCGTCCGTTTTCTCATGGGAAAGACCTTTTCTCCATTCATATCCGCTTTCCAGACAGAAAAGCAGATGGAAGAGGGTTGTCCGTCCGGCCTTGCTTTCCCAGTAGCCGTAAAGGTCAGTCGTGCCGGATTTCGGTCCGAACCTGTATCCGTCCGGAGTATAGCTTTCCATCACTTCCAGGAGTGAGTTCATGAAATTTTCCGATTCTTCGGAATTCCACCATTCTGACGTATCGTCATCCATGGCATAAGCCGGTATATGGTTCATAACCTGCAGGTATTCCGGAGTTTCTTTCAGAATGTCCAGCATCCTTGTGACGGCTTCCTTCCTTTGTCTGATGGAGAACAGTTCCGTTCCGGTATCCGCGTGAAGCCTGTTCTGTGTCTTCTGGTCTGTAATCATGACTTCTGATATTTATTGTTATACATTGTTTGCCTGTAAGGTACAGGCATTCTTATTTCTTGTTGTCCCTGTTGTCTGTTTGCCCGCATCCCTGCAAGGCTTGGCGGAAAAAAATACCGGAGCGAAGCGAGGATGATTTTTTTCCAGACAACCAGCCCGGCAGGGCCGCCTTGCGGGAGTTGCGCGGCAAACAGCTATTTTTGCAGCAAGAAATGAGGATGCGTGATATTTTTTGTGATAGCTTGGAAATGATTACATTTGCAAACGGAATTTTTTATGTTGCTATATAGTAAAAACAACATAAGCCTATCATTCAAACCATTTAAAGAATTTGTAAAAGCCATAAGTAAGTTGGATGAGAGGTAAACGGAACACAGTTATTCAACTGGGATGGTTTTACACATCTAAAAATATTCCGATTTTCATTTGATTTTATGGCAGAATCAAATGAATACTGACTTAAATACTACGTACAAACTAAAATAATATCAGTATGAGAAAAGTAAAAATAACCGTATTAAGGAAAACTATAATAGAGGATCTGGCCAAAGAATACGGAGTAGATGGATTGAGCAAATGTCCGATGTTGAAAGAAGGACAGGTTTTTTACGCTGATTATGCAAAGCCTGATGGTTTTTGCGATGAAGCATGGAAAGCAATCTATCAGTATGTATTTGCTTTGGCTCATGGTGCTTCAAAGGAAACTTTCTACTTCGGAGACTGGATAAAGAAACCAGGTGTAGCTATATGCAGTTGTAATGATGGTTTACGACCTGTAATCTTTAAATTGGAGGCTACAGATGAAGAATCCTCCTTGGATTATACACCAGTCAAAGAAAACGATAAGTAGTTTGCAGTGATAAGATAGAATAGAAAGTCAAGGCAATGGGCATCAAAATGGATACACCTCTCTATTGATTTGTGGGCAATATAATCTGCCGGGTGATGATATTATCCGAGTACACCTGTAACTTTTCCGATTACGTGACGAATAAAAGATTGAAAAAATAAAAGTAAATACAGATTTATGAATATCATAACTTTGGATCAAAAAGATGTAAATCAATTTTGGGATCTGAGAATCTGCTTATTGCGGGAATTAGGAGAAATTTCTACTAAAACAAATCTGCAAAATTTAGAGAAAACGACAAAAGAATATTTCCTTTCCAATATAAATAAAAGCCTTATATGCTACGGAGTAGTCAACAATAACGATATAATATCCATTGCATCCTTATGTTTGTTTAGCCGCATTCCATACCAGGAAAATTTAAATGGGAAAGAGGGATATATCTTGAATGTGTTTACCAGCCCTGAATTTAGAAAAAAAGGGCTGGCTAAATTGTTATTGCAAGAAATTATCAGATATGCCAACGGGCATAATATAAAAAAACTATGGCTAAATAGTAGTGAATATGGCAAACATCTGTATTCTTCTCTAGGCTTTATCAGTAAAAGCAATGAAATGGAATTAATATTGAAAACAGAGATACTATAAATAAACATATTCAGAGGTATTACCAGATAGATATTGATACCATTATCATATACTAATATAAAGAACAGTCAGGCACATATCTGTACATCTTCTTTAACTGATACTGGAATCTGTGTTTATCAATACTTATTTTTTCTTACGCCTTGATATATATGCATAATTATCTAATGCCCAGGATATGAGGCTGTTCAGTATGGGAATCAGACTTTGGCCCACATCTGTCAATGAATATTCGACTCTTGGTGGTATTTCAGCATATAGCTTTCTTTTAACCAGTCCGTCAGCTTCAAGATTCTTTAATGTCTCGGTCAGTACTTTAGGCGATATATCCGGAATTGCCTTACTTATAGTATTGAAGCGTGTAGCCTCATTTTCAGAAAGTACACATAATATGAGCATGGCCCATTTACTGGAGAACCGTGACAGGACATTACGTATAGGGCAATCCTCTATATGAGTATATTTTTTGAGATTTTCTTGTAGTTGTAAACTGTTCATTTCCAATAATAATTACCTTAAAGTAAGTGGGTTACATTTTTGTAACTTCTTGTTTATCAACACAAAAAGCATTAGCTTTGTACTATCAAAATGATAGTAAGTTTATAATGCAAAGTTAATCAACTTTATAAAAACAGAAAATATGAGCAACATTAAAATTATGAACAAGGGCGAAAAGTATGCTCACGCAACAATAGGTTGTATCAAGGGATTTGAAGGAAAGCAGTTCGTAAAAGAAGCTACAGAGGCTACTTCATGCGAGATCTCATTGGGTACATTACAGACTGGGATGTCAGTACCTTTCTTTCATAACCATAAGGCCAATGAGGAAAACTACATTATCCTGTCAGGGACAGGGAAATTTCAGGTAAATGATGACGTTTTCGAGATTGGAGAAGGATCAGTCATACGTGTATCACCAGGATGTGACCGTAACTTAAAATGCACTTCAGCTGAACCGATGACTTATATCTGTATTCAGGCTAAAGATGGAAGCCTGGAAGGCTATACGATGACGGATGCTGAGATAACAGAACGTGAGAATCTTTTGTAAAATGGCGATTACCGCATAAATTGGAATCCCTGACAATGATAAAATTAATAGTATATCATTGTTAGGGATTTTTATTTGCCTCAGATGTATGTCAATAACTTTCAGAGGTGTACTCAAGCTATATTTCAGATATACAGCTCACATTCTTTTCTTATACTACAAGCCTTCTTCAGCATCATGTTTACGATTGCAAGAAGCAAGCCGTTTATCTTTCTGGCCTGATGCGGACATACTGAAACGCATCGCATACATGAGATACAAGCCTTCCTGTTCACTTTTGCAGGATTGTTCTTGTCAATAGCACCGACAGGACATCTGGAGGCACAAAGACCGCACTGGGTACATGCCTTTGTTGGCTTAGGCACTATTCCGGCATTACCAGCTTTCCTGTAAGGCCTGTTGCCAGGTATTTCAGGGGTTGAAAAGTCCTTTTTCTTCAGTTTCTCATTTATCTTCGCAGCAAACTCCTTCAATAGCCTGTTATCATCCTTGTCCGGTCTGTCCTTAGCGTATTTGTGTGCTATTGAATGTTCTGCAATGGCTGCTACTGCTGCTACGACTGAAAATCCATTCTTTTGTACAATATCCTGAAGTTCGACCAAAGTATCCTCGTATGCACGGTTACCATAAACGCAGACTATGATTGCTTTTGCTCCATTACCCTGAATTCTTGAAATACGCTCTGCTGCTGTAGCAGGTACTCTACCACTATAAGATGGAACGGCTATTATGGCTATATCCTCATTTTTCAATGAGAATTCATGTAAATCTTCATTACTGTCTGACAGGTCAACGCTTGTTATGTCACGGCCCAATTCATTAGCTAGAGAATCAACTACTTTCTTTGTTCCACCAGTCGGACTGAAAGTTATTTCATATATCTTCATTTCTTATATCTCCTTTATTTTAATCTATATTCTTTTTTTACTAAGCATGCCAAGAGGTAATATAATAAGTATTCTGGGGCAGTTCGATATTTTCAGGTTCCGTCTGCTTAAAACATCCTTTCAGACCAAGCTCAAGAACTGTCTGATGGAAATGTGACAAAGCAATGCCGGCATCAACCCTTTTGATGATTTCCTCACCTCTTGAAATCCCTGACTTGTATGTTACAAAGAAATGATAACTGTTGCTCGCCTTCAATACGCGCCAGGGTTGTGTGTTCTTATCAGACGGAGCCAGTCTGAGCATTTCCAAAGGTTCGGCGTAATCTCCTGATTCGTCTTTGTGAAGGGGAGTCTGAAAATTCTCCAGATAGAATAATGTATTCCATTCCTTTCGGCTGGAAGAGCGCATGGCAGTCCTCATCAGCGATTCAGTCAGACTGCGCTTTGCAGCCGGATATCCGACAGGTGAAATGGCCGGAAACAGTTCGTTTTTAGGAACTCCCATTGCAGAAGCAAAGCCTTCCCTGTTGAATGTTGCCGCCAGCCAGACTGTACCCAGTCCCAATGCCGTAGCCTCCAGAATAAGATTCTCAAATTCGTATCCGGCAGCTACATGGGCCAGATCTTTATCTGGAACAGAAATACCCATAAAAGTACTTGCTCCTTTTATCACTCCGTATGTACCAAGTTTTTCACCTTCTGAAGCCAGTTTCTTATCGATGATATATTTCTTCACCTGCATTCCAAAAGGGTTTTCAAGATTATCCATATAGCTTTGAAGCATTTCTCTTACATTAGGCTCAAGCTCCTTGTCCTGGTAAGTACGTACACTACAACGTTTCTTGATTGTTTCAACTATTGGTATAGGTAATTTTTTGCACATTCTTATATCCTCCATTACATTTTAATGATAATCTTTCCGTTCAGTTTTCCATTAGCCATAAGTTCAAGTGCTTCATTTACCTGAGACAGTGAGAATGTTCTTGATTCAATATCAGGCATGATATGGTATTTTTCCACGATCTCCGTTATCCGTTTAAGCTGGTCACCACTTGAACGGACGAACATAAAGCGATATTCTTTACCTTGTTTGCGGGCGGCTGAATCATACTTACTTCCGGCAAGCGTAAACAGGACTCTCTTCAGCCATGAAAAACCGTTCCTTTTTGCAAACATCCTGTTTGGAGCAGTTCTCAAGCTGAGCAGCCGTCCTCCTTTTTTCAGGACAGACAACTCATGCTCAAATTCATTTGATCCCAAAGTATCAATTACATAATCCACATAGGATAGGACTTCCCAATAATTTTCCTTCTTATAGTCTATATATTGGTCGGCACCCATTTTTAGAAGTTTATCCTTTGAACGAGTGTTTCCGGTCACTATAACATGAAGCCCCATTGACTTTGCTATGGGTACGGCAACTTGTCCGAAACTGCCGGACGCACCTGTTATCAGCAGTGTCTTTTCCGCCTGGACCTCAAGTTCTTCAACAAGTCCCTGATAGGCTGTCAGTCCGGCTAATGGTATAGTGGCAGCGACAACAAAGTCATAACCTGACGGCATTTTAGCCAGAGCTTCATGGTCAACTGCAACATATTCAGCAAAGGCACCTATCCTGTTTATTGGAAGTCGTGTATATACACGGTCACCTGCACGAAAGTCTTTTACGTTATTACCCGTCTTTTCTACTATACCGGAACACTCATTACCCAATGTCAGAGGCATTCTGTAATCCTGTATCAGTCTGACACTACCTGTCAGTTGAAGAATATCCAAAGGATTTACAGCGGCAGCCATAACCTTTATAATAACTTCATTTTCATTGGGTTCGGGAATAAAAACTTCATTTACGGAAACCTTGATTTCCTTTGTGTATTTTTTGATTTGTGCTGCTTTCATTTTTTATGTTATTATTAAAATAAAACTATCTATCATTAATAGAAGCTGTTTTTTTGCGGTCACTCATAATATCATCCATATTATCGACAGACCATTGGAGTAATGAATCGAGGATAGGCTTCAGTGATTTTGCTCTTTCCGTCAGAGCGTATTCCACTCTTGGCGGTATCTCTGAGAATATTGTTCTTGTAACATATCCGTCTTCTTCCAGTGTACGGAGTGTCATTGACAGCATTCTTTGTGATATATCCGGCATTTTCTGTTTCAATTCTGTAAAACGCATGCTATCCTTGCCTGATCTGTCCAGGATATAAATAACAAGCAATGTCCATTTGTCACATAATCTTGCCAGTATGTTCCTCACGGGACAACCGGGGAACATGGCGTCTTGTATGGTTGTTCTTTTCATGAATTATATTGTATCTAATAAATTTCGGTGGACAAAGATAAAAAATTCACTTTAATTACTAAGTATATTTTTTATACTAATTGGCGATACAATGGATAAATCGTATATGATTATAGATATTCTGTTGTTTTTACTTCTTATCATTATTTATGATCCATTTGAAATATTGGACAATACACTTGTGTCTTTATTCAAATAATTTTCCTATGTATGTATGCTCCATCCGTGGAAACGTTCCATGGTGACGGCAAAGGACTCGTCAGGATTTCCATGATACAGCAGTCCTCCGACAATGCCTGTATTCCCGTCCGGATAACGTTCGCAGAATCCGAACGAATACGGCGCATGGTCGTAATAGAGTTCGATTTCGCATGGACGGTTCTTGTTCTTCTCCCATTGTTTTAGACGTTCAAGACAGTTTTCCAGGGTCTTGTCATTGATTGATTTTGCATACTGTACGACCTTGTCGTAATGCTCTTGTGAACAGCAGATTTTCATATCGTTTGAATTTATTGGTTGGTAAATGTTTTTTCAGTCAATCCAGAAAGTACCGCAATGAGGGCACCTGCATCCGGCAGGATATTCATTCGAATACCGCACGTCACGGTGGCGTTTGTAGTTCATGTCACCGAAGGTGCATTTCCCGTCTCGGAATGTCTGCTCATAAGCGGCTTCCTGTTTCTTGTATTCAGCCATCCGGCTTTTTCGGACAGATCCGGTAAAAGGTATCATGCCCGTTTCCCATTTTGTGGAATCACACCAGTCATTGGTCATGCCGCAGACTTCATTGGCATAGGAATAGTGTACCTGTGAATCGACAAACAGGTTCTCTCTTCGGAAAGGGAAAGTGATGTCCAGCGGAATCCGTACATGATGTCCGGAACCGTTCCGGCTGTCGGCAATGGCCACCACTACATTCCCGTGGAAACGGATGCTTTTGAAATCGTTCTCAGGGTCTTTGCTGATGAGCCTGTCAAACATGGCGTTGAAGTAGATGCGCAGTTCTCCGCCGTATGTGACATTCTCTACCAGTTCTTCAATCTTCTCGTCAAACTGCCCCTTTTTCAGATGCAGTGCGCGGCGTACCTTATGGCAGGCCATGGCGACTGATTCTCCCCGCAGTGAACAACCGGTCAGATATCCGCTGATTTCCACTCCAAGCGAATAGAAGAAATTAGTGACGGACGAGTTGCGTATCAGGTCCTTTACCGGGTCGGAATCGTTCCGGTCGTAGATAAGTTCCCTGATTTCATCTTCATGCTCTTCAAACTCTCCGGCTAAATTGTCCGCTTCCATGTTCTTTCTTGTCTCCTCCAGATAGTCGTGCATGTTTGAGCTTTCCTGTTCCTCATACCATTCGTATGCCTTTTCATAGAGTTTTTCCATATTGTTGGAACGGATGCATTCCTCCTGGATGTCTTCATGCTCATCAAGGTCATCCCGGTAGTCCACGTAGTAGAGGCTTACATACTGTGGAATATAGTCTGTAAGTTGTAATGTCTGGTTCATGATTCCTGATTTTAAGAGTTATACAAACGAAAAAGCCCTGCTTGTCGTGCAGGGCCTGATTCTTGTGGAACTGAAACCTTTGGAATGTCTGTTTGTATGGTATCTCCATGTCTCAAGCAGATAATCCTTGGTTCCCTTGATACTTCCGTGTACCATACATCCTTTTTCATCATACAGGTAGCAGGTGTTAAGTAGAACCGGTATACCGTCATGCACCTTGTACATGTGCAGCTCAATATCATTCTTTATGGCGGCAGACTTTTCCTTTTCCACTTTTCTGTGTATGGCTTTTCTGACCTCGCCGATATGAGGAGAGGTATAGCCGATTATTTCCGAATGGAATGCAAACTGATATTTTTCCATAACACTTTATTCGTATTAAAATTCTGATATAAGTTCATCTTCATATACCTCCAGTTCAAGACCGCTCTCGACAATCCTGACCAGCCAGCGGTATTCCAGTCTTTCCATCAGTTCGACGGCACGGTATCCCTTATAGGGACGTTTCAGAAATACAATGTCTCCGGTTTTCATATTTGTTCCTCCTTTTTATTGTGCGTAGATTGTTTCTATCAGTTCTGCATCCGTAAGATAGCGCAGTTCCTGTGTGGAGCAGAACAGGCAGATGCCATCCAGCAGTTCATTTGCCGCAGCATCCAGGTTCCGTACTCCTTCGATCAGAGATTCTTCCAGTTCCTTGCTTGAAACAAGATATATTCCGTGAATGTCTTGAACAGTTCTCAAAGGGAAATGTCTTTCCTGATAGATGATGTCCTTTATCATGTCATCCTGTGGTGGCAGTTTGGCGCTGATTGTCTTGAACTGTTCGGGTGCGAGTTCCTTCAACCTGTCAGGATTGAAGCGGAACATTCTGAATCCCTGATATTCAAATCCGGCAGGTTCTGCAATTCTGTTATTGGTCAGAAAATCATGCACATGTCTGTTGCAGTCCCGGTTGTCCACATAGGCATGGAACGGGGGAAGGGAATTGAGGTTGACGGTGATGTCCGTGTAGGATTCCCAGCATTCCGGATTCTCCTTAGACCGGGATTCAAGTCCTACATACAGATTATCATTGTCGATATAACTGTTCAGGACGAGTCTGACCTCAATACGTTCAGCCGGTTCTGTGGCTGTTTTCCAGTATAGAGTGTTCGATTTGTTCATACTTGTATTGTTTTTATGAGGGAATACGGCAGTCATTCTACCGCATTCCCCTGAATGTTATGATTTGATATTTATTTGTCCCTGTGCCGATTCCTTTTTCACGGTCCTCAGTCTTTTAAGGAGATACAGGAAATATTCACGGTCATAGATCCGGAAAATAAATTCCTCTGATGTCTCCTTGATGTATCCGATGAAAGTTGCGGATTCCCTGCCAGGAGGATATTGAAAGAAATGTCCGTCGGAAACAAGGGTAAGCTTCTTTCCTGATACATGGTCTATCAGTTCGTCCGGAGTTTCGTAATGTCCTTTTCCTTTATAGAACTGATAATGGTTCCGGCGAAGACTTTTCAGGGTATTCGCCATGTCCGTCCTTGCTTGTCTGGAATCTGATTGGATGACAAGGTTGCAGATGAATACGGGCTGTTTTCCGTCCAATGAAAAATAATAGGGAATGAGTCTGTCTCCGCTGATTGTTTTGCTTGTTTCCTCTTTTGAGATTACGGCTTTCCGGTTGATGATTTCCATGTGACGGCCTATCTGATTGTCCAGTTCGGATTGCGGAGTAAGTACGGAGCGTAGGCCCTTGAAATATCTTCCTTGACGGGTAAAGCAGAAAGAGTACATATTTCCGTAATACGGTTCTCCTACAAAGAACGAGTTTTGTCTCATGCGCAAGGGTGGCAGTACATCCAGCAGGTCATAGTAATCTTCTTCGGTGATTTCCTTGAACGGTTCGGACAGGGACTGATGGTATAGCCGCAGCTTCTTGTCTATCTCAGAAGGTGTTACGGCTTTCAGATAGGGATTGTTTTCCCGTATGCGCAGTTCTTCGATTGTTTCCCCACCATAGTCATTGTGGAATCCGTCACTCATACTCGTCAGGCATGTTCCGTCGAAGTATCGGGAATCGATTACATATTTCAATCGGTCTTTCATGTCTTATAAGTTTTGAAGGTTCAACACTCTTTTGACTGCATATACGGCATTCTGTGTAAGTTGCCGTTGCCATGCCTGGTATCTCGGCGACCATTTGAAACCGTATGATTTCAGTTCCTTGCGCTTCTGGTCATCCGGAATACTGTCAAACAGAATTTGCAGGCGGTCTGCCTCATAGTTCCATACCAGCGTTCCGCCTTCAAATTTCAGTTCACGGTTTTCCCGTTCTCTAATTTCCTGAAGTTTCAGTCTGGCCTGGCGTGCCATTTCCGGCAGTTGGAAGAAACGGTTTCGTGGAGTGATAACCGGTTTTTTGCATTGCGCATTGAAGTCTGTAATGAAGTCCACCGCTTTCTGTACGATTTCCACTTCTCCTTTTCCTGCATAGGTGCTTACTTTATTAAGGATACTGCTGACAAACAAGGCACGGCTGTATCCTCTTGCTTTACCGGTATCAATATCATGAATGGTCTGTGCGCTGCTTGCAATGTCACGCTTCAGGCGGTTCCATGCCTCTTCCTGCTTCTGTTCTTCCGGTTTGGCAGCCTCTTTCATCCTTTCCATGGCAGCCTTGAAGCGGTTACGCCAGTCATGAAATTCATCAAATCTGTTCTGGTATGCATCCAAAGCCTTGTTGTTGCGCTGGCAGTTGAATTTGGCAGGCCCTGTCACCATCGGACTGGCACATCGTGAGAGACTGCCCAGCAAGGCAGAGAACTTGCTATGGTATGCACTGACATACTCGTTCTGCTTTTCTTCCGGAATCTGTTTCAGATCCTCTACAAGTTGTTTTTCATATTGCATGATGTCTGTTTCCGCCCTTGCTTCAGGTTCGAAGGAACTCCATCTGTACGCGTTGTATGCAGCATCAAGCAGGTCTTCCAGATAGCCGGGATACAGGAATTCCACAACTTCCCATTTTTCAAATTCAGACGGATGAAGTTCTGTTTCTCCGTCTGCCGCTTCGATTGTGTGTACATAGGAGCCCATTCCCGTACAGCGTTTACGGAAATGAAAAAGGACGGCTTCGTCATCCGTCCCTTGTTCTCTGATTTTCTTCACTCGGTAAGCATTCTTTCTTGTCAACGTGATAACCGTCTGTTTTCCGGTCTTGTCCTTCATGAGGTCTGCTACTGTACCTTCACATACCTTCTTTCCAACTTCTTCAGTCATATTCTTTTATTTAAATTAGACATGATCGGCTCCGTGGAGCCAGTATTTCAATTTCTTACTGGCCCGGCTGTTCTTTGCCAATGACCGGTGCAAGGCTTGGCGGAAAAAAATACCGGAGCGAAGCGAGGATGATTTTTTTCCAGCCAACCAGCCCGACAGGGCCGCCTTGCACAGTCAGTGGCAAAGGGCGATATTTGCTGTAAGAAATGAAATAATGGTATTAATAAGCATGAGAAACAAGTGACTTTTCACACTAAATCTAAGAATTAATAGTTGAATAAAAGTAGCTATATATAATTTTAGAGTAAAAAATGATTAATGTTTTTAATATCATTTTATTATCACTGGTAATTCATAATTACTTTAATACTTGTCTTTTGAATGTATCTATAAGAAACAGAAAAGTTAAATATAAAAAGAATTTTCTGATTTATAAATTCTTATATCTTAAAGAATATGTAGCTGTTTTGTAAAATGGAGTATCTAAATAGATACTATGTACTTGACCGTAGTTACATTGTTTTCAAAGAATTTTATATAATACATCTGCGCGAATTGTTCTTTGTGGTAAAGTTCAAGAAGAATCTACGGTTTAAATGTAACCCGCAGATATTCAAAGGATTTGCGTCTCTCAGTGATAGAATTTACCAATTTGATCACTTGGCAAAAGTACACTGAAAGAATTTTTACCTGAGTCCTAATGAAAATTCTTTCAGTGTACTTTTACTTTCAAAGATTGTTAGGATTCATTTTCATAATATACATAATTCATCAAAATGAATTGTCTTTGTATTGGTTAAACTTGTTCTGCCAATAAAATTATTTATACGTTCTATATCTTCTTTATTGTAAAAGCTGAATTTCCAAAGTGCATTTTTACCAGTTGCTTGTATTATCTTATCGAAGTATGGTAAATCAACATCATTCAAAGAATGTCCTAAAACTATAATTTGACGTATATTAGTTAAGCTATCAAAAAAATCATTATTCTGCGATATAATTATAGATGTATCTTTATACATATGATTCATCCAATCTATCACTTTAGCACGCGTTTCTTGTTTAAAATAAATATCATCATTATCAAAAGGTTCATCTGGATTGCGTAAATTGGAATGGCCAATAATATATTCATGATCTCTTTTTCTTAATCCATGAATATGACATACTTGTTGTAGTGGAATACCATAAATCGTTTCTAGAGTGTCAGTATAATTAAATGTTAGATATTTTGCATAATCCTGCAATTTCTTAATTTTTTTTATTCCGTTGATGTTAATATTATCAACCCAATTACTAAATTCATTTTTCAACTCATCTAAAAGTGGGTAAAAAATTGAATCAGGACTATCTGCATAAGCTGCTTCTGAGCGAGTCGGATGATCTAAATCGAATTCTTCTTCAGGATTACAAAAATCTATAATAGAATTTTCGTCATATTGACCTAGTGCCGTTTCTATATCACACCAGAAATCCGTTTGATTACTAAAGAAGATATCCATTAAATTTACAAATCTTCCGTTATTTTTCTTTTTTTCGAAATTACGGAAATCATTATATCTGGATTTAATGCCATGAGCTACGTCAAAACCATTACCTATAACATATAGAGTAGATAGTGGATTACATCCTTTAAGAGGTAGCACTCCGTTTGATAGATTCTCTTTTTCCATAAATAAAATTATATTTTGAATTATACATGTTGTTTAACTAACAAATTTTATGCCAAGTAGAATTTTTAGCTGTATTTGTGATATAATTTGTATCAGAAAAAAGTTTATAATTGGTTTTATACAATCAAGATGCTGTTAATCAAATAAAAAGTTACTTATATAAAATATTATTTCCTAATCAGGAATTTATATCCCATGAATTAAATATTCTAGTTCTATCATTTCTAGGTTTGCGTTTCATACCACGAAGTATTTGTGCGGATTGTTCCTGATAGGATAGAGGTTGGGTTTGTTTTTTGCCAGCCTCTATCCATTTAAGGAGCTCATCCTCATAGAAATATAATTTCTTACCACGTTTATAGGCTGGGATGAGACCTGTACGAGCAAGTCTGTAGATTGTCGGTTTTGATTTTTGGATAAGTATGCTAGCCTTATCAATGTCAATTAGTTGATGCTGATGATCAAGTTTCTGTGGCTGTAGGGTTTCAACTAATTGGTAAATTTTCTCCACTTGTTCTGTTAAATAGCTTACAGCCTGCGGAAGCTTGTCGAATGTGATAGGTTCTTTTGTCATACAATCTGTTTTTGCTTTTGAGGATTGATACCTGTTCATGTAGTATTTATGAATATAAAGTCTGATTTATTGAATTATATGTGGATTTAATTTAATCAGGCATTCTGTTTCTGAGTGAGACATTTTTTTGATTATCGTGTTGATTTCATTTTCTTTCATGGTATCAGCAAATACTTTTTTAATGAATTCTGCTGTATATGAACGTCGTTTACCTAATGCTTTACCTATGTTCCAACCCAAATGCATAACATCTATAGCTTTCAATTTTGAATCTACTTTTATAGGAATAATATCAATAGCTGTTTTATCCTGAAAGAAATCCGAAATATACATACATAAACGTTGCAAATTTTCTTGGCTTGTATAAGCAGCCATCGTTTGATAGATGTATATATGTACTAACTCTAACTTTTTATCGTTCGTACGTTTCTGTTCTGTAATAGTATTCGAACGGAGTTTTTCATATTCCATAAATGCTTGTTCTGGTGCAATCACAGAATCATTAAGAAGTTCATGGATAGACAATGATTTGCTATGATGACATAAATATATAATTATCTCGTATAATGCAATTTGCATTGATATATATAATCCTGTAGATATTATAAAGACCGAAATAAAAATAATATTTGAGCTGAACTTATCAAAGCCTGCATTGACAGCTTCAATGCGTATTGCAAGTGCTATAAGAAGTAATGTTCCAGCTACACTAGAATCTAAAATAAAATATTCAAATTTCTTCAAATACATAAGCCATCTGTTTAACTGTTCGTAAGCAAAGGTAATGTTTATTGATTATGTATTATCAGAAAATGACAAGAGTGACATCAGACTTCATCAAACGTCACTAATTGTCATAAATAGTTTGATTATTATTGGAAAGTAAGAAGTGTTCAGATGGAATAGGGGCAGATTAATTTATGGGATTGAATATAAGATATGAATTTATAACTTATCATATAATAAACAAAAGTGGTATTCTTTCTATATTATATGATAAGTTATACTATAGTTCCAATAATCGTTCCGCCAGTGGAGCATAATATTTTTGTACTTCTTCGGCTGTTGGAGTATGACCGCCAGGAAAGTGGTAGGAGTATTTATAATGCATTAAAAATAATGGTTCAAAATGCGCCAGGTGATCATTTTCACCAAATATCCCCCATATATCTTCTTGGTTAGCTACCTGACAATTATCCCACTGATGCTGTTGAAGTTCTGCGAATTCATCAATTAATGTTTGGTTAATGACAAGCTGCCGATTTCCGTTAGCTCGTGGTGATTTGTATTCATGCGAACCAATGCGTTCCATTAGGAAATGTGTCATTTCGAAATGAGGATTTCCAAGTAAAGCAGGGATATTGTTTTTTGAAGCTATTATCTGTGCCAAAAACGAACCATTACTGTTTCCTACCAATATTTCAGGTTGTTCTTGGTTGCACAATCGTTGGATAAAGTCGAGAGCCTCCTGTGGATGCAGAGGTAGATCTGGAGTCAAGACTGTTGCCTTACCATTGAAATAATCTTTCAAGGCAAGAGCTGGGATGCATGCACCTGATGCAAAGAAACCGTGAAGGAAAAGAATTTTCTGTGCCATAATCAACAACCGCTTCCGTCAATATTACATGTTGCTCCTTCATTGATAGGACGTGAACGTAATCCGGCATCTTCTGGATTCAAAGTAACCGTCCCGTCTTCCAATACAAAGCAAGGAATTCCAACGGCTCCAACACTTTTGGCTTCATTAAAGGCCGGATGATAATCCCGCAGTTTCAAGAATGCTTTCAAGTCTCTTACGTGTTGACCAATATCAATAACTTCATATTGGTTATTACCTATTACTTGCTCTTCTACATACGTACAATCCGGACAAGTTTTCATTCCATATATTTTTATCATAGCTGTAGTTATTTATTTAAAGATTCAATTTTCATCAAAGATACTGATTCTGCCAGATTATACAAACTCTATATTATGACACAACAGGTTATATTATTCCAATGAAATCTTATTAGCTGTCTCTCGCTTCTAGGAATTGACCAAATCAGCATAAATCTGTGTTGTCGAAACATTTTTGTGAGTAAGCATTTTTGATACTGTATAAATATCTGTGCCTAAAGAGATTTGTATGACGGCGTACGAATGACGGAAATAGTAGAAAATTATATGTTTTTTGATCCTGGCTTCTGAAACCCATTGCTTGAGAGGCTGATTCGTCATAGCTCTGGTCAGCCCTTTAAATACACTGTCTGAACTAGGAATACTACATAGTTCCAATGTTTCGTTGCTAAAGGGAAAGTGAGCTCTTTTTCTGTCCTTATTGTACAAATATAAGGAATAACTGCATTTAATATCTCAATGTTTCATGATGTGGACAAACTGGTTGGATTAAGAATCGAAACATTAAGACTATAGCTGGAATTGCCCTATGGAAACATGGACGTAAAGGTTAGAGTTAATTTGTCCCTTATCTTTACTTTGAGCAAATAGGCGAAATACACTTGAAAGTATTACTTCAGATTGAATATGTCTTGAATATGCTATCTGACTTTAATGTTCTTTTTATGTGGAAGCAATATCAATTGTTGGAAGAAGTCTTGAACGAACGAAATGGTATTAGGCATATTAAAGGCGTGGTGTCGGAATTATAGTATCTGTGTAAAATTATCCCTGTAATACATCATAAATAAAGTATAATTCCTATATTTGTATGTTATATGAAATTTTTAGATTTGACAAAAAAAGTAGAATAGATACCACGTTGCCAAGAAAATTAGAACAAAAGATGTAGATTGTGGGCAAGCAGATTAAGCTGGCTAGACAGCATAGAAAGCTTAGATTTTCATTGGTCTTATTTTATGATAAGATAGAAACAACGAAGGAGGATTTTTACTAGAGTTATAAAAGTTAGATTCGATAAAAATAGGATAATGGGTTTTAGAGAATTTAAGAATTATTTAGGCTATTGATATAATCACAGGTATGAATTATACAGCTTGGAGTAAACTGATATACAAATATTATTTTGAAAGACACTTAGATACTAGAGTTGTACTTCATATTACATTGCATGATCTTGTGGATTTTGCAAAGGAAGAAAATGTGGAGATTGCGAAAGGTCGATATGCCTCTGAATTTAAGGACGATTTTATTAAAAGGGATTTTGTTAGTAAATTTTGGATTAATATAAAAGATAGGTGTCCTAGTATAGAGGATTTTAAAGCAAAACTATTAGCTCTTAAACATATGGCAAAAGAGGAACAAAATTATAAATATCTTCTTCCTATTATTGCTGTTTTAATTATGCCAATTTGTGAAAATGATGCCCTTGAATTGCATGGGAATGATTATTATGGTCATCTTTTACCATTTCTATTTAGTAATGGGTTCATAAATAAAAAGGCAAATAATGCTGGAAATCTTTTGCAAGATATCGCTTTAGATGAAATTTGGAATTGCATAAATAAGTGGGCTGAGTCAGAATCTCTTGCTTTTAAATCAAGCCAAGTCGTTTCAGGTAATGGAAGGAGACATTATGTACGGTCCCTGATGAAAGAGAGTTTGCTATCACCTTCTCACCTCCAAAAATTTTGTATCATATTTGAAAAAGGGGGGCTTGCACCCAAAGTTAACATTGAAAATGATAGATTGTTATCAGCCTTCTGTACGAATTATCAATACATTGGATTATCAATTGGAAGATATAATCAACTAGTAGGTAAAGAGTTCAAAGAGTATCTTATATCTGTTTTGCGTAAAGAATACGATAATTGGGATGGTACTACAAAAATAAAAGAGCGTGATCCCAATACTGGAAGAATAAAGATTAAATCAGATAATACATATTATCCTCTATTATTAATGATGGATTTTGATGTAAATTCTCGAGTAGTAAAATTTGGATTCCATCTATATTGTCCTGATATTGATGATATGGATGATATGCATTTTATTGCGGATAATTCAGAAATAGATTTACCTTTAATTTATATCAAAAGTGATGGATATGCCAATCGTCCATTTTATATTGAAAATAATATATTCAATAGAATTTTTAATGATAGAAATGGTGTATATGAGATACATGAGGAGAATTTAGAAACAATTAAAGGTAGATTCGTTGTTTCTGATTACTATCTTCTTAGGGTCTATCAAAATAAATATATTGCAACAAATGAATTTGTTAAGGGTAAGTTTTACTTTATTGTTGTAAGAAAAGATGTAATAGGATTATTTACGGAATGGCTCAAAGGAAATTCCGCTGAATTTGTTTCTGATTGTATATTAGGCAGCAACTATTACCTGTATAGGATAAATTGCGCTATTGTGGATATGCCACAGCGTAATAATTTGCGTTTTAATTCAGATTTGAAATGCAAATCGGTGAATAATATAGAAGTAAAGACAATTGAAAATCAGGATATTATATTCTTATCTAATTTATTCCCTGCACAGTTTGAAATTTCAGGTGTTGATGTAACAAAAGATAAAATATATGCAGTTTCTGTGAATAGTGAAAATAGGTACTCACAAGAGTTGATTTATAATCAGAAGAAAAGTGTCTGGATATTATCTGTAAGTATAAATACAGAGTTTGTACTATATTGTAATGAAAGTCGTATACCTTATGGACATACATATAAATTTTCAGATTTTATTCTTCCGAAAAGTTTTAAAGAAGTAAAATTGGATAAATGGGGCAAAACAAATGGAAAACTATTTTCATTGGGACTAACACTCCCTGATGAAGTTGCTAATAAGAATTTGATTAACTGGTCTTTGTTAAAGGAGCAAATGGAAGATGCTCCGATAAAGACTATTGTAAATAATACATATAAAGAAACAGATTATCTTCTCTATGCAATTACATCGGCTTCTTATCAAACAGATAGTTGGCTGATAAATATGAAATGGATTAAATCCATTCGGGACCGTATTGTTTCAGAATTGGAAGATAAAGGGAAAGAATCTCAACCTGATAGATTTGCACTTAAAAATTTGCTTGCAGATTATTTCCGAATGGGATATATAAATTATGCATATACAGAAAATGGATTGTGTATAACGGCAAATCACCCTACTTTAATATTACTTGTCCCAGAATATAAGAGAGAGATTTTGTCAGGCGCAGATGGAAAGAATATTGTACGTCGCAAATGTATTGAAAGGAAATATAAATGCCTGTTGTCTGGTGGTAGAACTATATCCCTTATCAAAGAGATAGAAAGGTATCAATTACAATATCAATATGAATTAGAAATAAAATGTGAGGACAATAGTTTGATGCCTCAAACCATTTATCTTTATGCAGAGGAAAGAGATTCGTTTAAAAAGTTAGCAGAGAAGTTAAATCTTAAGTATCAAGATAATATCTATTCTAATGTATTGCTTGAAACATTGCCCTCAGTTGAAGAGTATATTGAAGAAATAACTTCTAATGGTGTAGAAAGAGATTTGTTTATGGTTAAAAGCTTTCGTGCAATAAATTATAAAAGAATGGCTGAATTGTATCCTGAAAAATTGAAATTGGGTAGGTATCTGTCTAATGCGGAGATAGATAAAAGAAACTTTGACAAAAATAAGGATTTTGTAATTTTCTTTCCAAGTACTAAAGATGAAGTTTCTGTATTGATTCATGATGGGCAAATGAAAGAAGTTGATAAATACTGGGGACATTTTATTGGAATGAGGTATGCAGATGCAAAAGTTCTTATTTATGATAAAGAACGGGCACAAATTAGTATGCCTCAACAGTTAAGATTACCTTTACTTTATGCTAGAGCATTGACAATGTTGACAGGACAAACTCCTGAGTCAACTTTGGGTAGTCGGGCTTATAATATTGGCGTAAATCCTTGTACAGATGCAAGTGCAAGTAGTCCGGATACAATCTTAAAAAAATTGGGACAAATTTAAATTATGATGTATTATGGCAAAATATCTTATTGATCCAATATATGCGTATAAGGAGATAAAGGATAATTTTATCCTTTATGTAAAGACCGCATTTGGAACACGATATAAAAGTATTGAAGAAGAACGTGAAGAGTTATTACGAACAGATCAAGTTGCGGCTCGTGAGCCTTGGATAGAACCATTACCTGCTTATAAAAATGTTGAATTGGATAATGGTGAAAAGCTACGTATTTCATCGTTAAGAAAGCAGGATCTCCCAACGATGAATCAAGAGTCATCTTCTATATTTAAGGAATTTATTCTTAAAGGATTAATAAAAGGGGATTACCCGATATATCAGCATCAAGCAGAAATGTTGCGTAAAGCATTGGAAGGAAAAAATTGTGTTATCACCTCTGGTACCGGTTCCGGTAAAACAGAATCGTTCTTACTCCCTATGCTTGCGAGCATTATTCAAGAAGCTGAGAATGAATGGAAACAGCCTGTTGCATATACTCCAAACAGATGGTGGAATGCGAATGATGGCAATCCGTTGCCTATGCAGGATATATTTGAATTCCCGCAAGGAGCAGAACAAGGAACTCCCGGATATTTAGCATCTTCTGCTATGCAGCGTCCGAATGAGAAACGAGATGCGGCTGTCAGAGCTCTTATAATATATCCTATGAATGCATTGGTAGAAGATCAAATGACTCGTCTGCGTGATGCTTTGGATAATGATGAAGTACAAGAGTGGATGACAGAGCGTTTGCACGGAAATCGCATCTTTTTTGGACGTTATAATGGTGCTACGCCAACGCCCGGTTATCCAAAGTTTGGAGAAACAGATAGGAATCGTCGAATCTATCAAAGTTTGTTGTCTTCTATGAATGCATTAGACAAAATGACAGACGATACATTAAAACTTCTTGATTCTAATTTATCTGAAGAACAACAAAGAAAAAATAAAAAGAAATATGAGGTAAGACGGACCATTTCACAAATGATATGTGGCAAGGATGGCATTGCTTCATCAGAAATGCGTTCACGATTCGACATGCAACAGACACCTCCCGATATTCTGATTACCAATTATTCTATGTTGGCGATGATGTTGATGCGAGAGGTGGACAATCCAATTATAGAAAAGACTCGACAGTGGTTGGCAAAAAGTCCATCACATATTTTTCATCTTGTTATTGATGAGTTGCATTTAAATCGTGGAACTTCAGGTACAGAAACCGCCTATCTTATTCGCTTGTTGCTTAATCGACTCGGCCTATCACCAGATAGCCCTCAGTTAAGAATTCTTGCGTCTTCGGCATCTCTTGAAGTCACTGGTACAAAGAGAAATGAAAGTTTGAAATTCTTAAAGGACTTCTTTGGAACCGAGTTTACTGCAGATAATGTTGTTGAAGGGCATTATATGCAAACTGTACAAAGTTATAACAGTGTTCTTCCAACAGAGCCATTTGTTAGAATTTATGATTTGTTTTACGAGAACCCCTCGTGTTTTGAAGAATATCAGACTAAGGCTGAAATTAAAAATCGTGTAGATGAGGTTTGTTCTAACGTAGCTTTATCATTAGCAACCTATGCACATTGTGAATTGCCTGACACTGATGGATTGGCACAGTTGCTCCATGTCTTTGCATCCGATGAATTGTCCATAGCTAAACGTTTGTCAGACACCTTTGATTTAAAAGAACTGGGGCATAACAGGGCCATTCCATTTTCTAAAGGGAAAGGTGAACCAGAATCTGCAAATGCGTTAGGACGGTATTTTGTAGACTATCTTTTTGGTAATATGAAGGATGAATCTGTGAAGGCAGCCGAAGGTTTAGTCATAATTCGGGGGTTATATGATATATTTGATAAAGTAGATTGTGGACCTATGCAGCGTTTTCGTTTCCATTTATTCTATCGAAACATAGATGGATTATGGGCTACGCTTGAGAAGTATGATGAGGAGAAAGGGAGGCCGGTAGGTAAGCTTCATGCCCATTCTTATGAGATAGATGGAGACAAGCGTGTGTTAGAGTTGCTTTACTGCGAACAATGTGGCACATTGTTTTATGGAGGCAAACGACATGCTTATAGAGAACAAGGTATGTGGAAGACAGATATATTGCCGACTAGTTCTAATCTTGAAGATTTACCTGAACGACAGAGCCAGGTTATGGTGGAGAAACGAAACTATCACGAATTTGCAATTTTCTATCCAGTACCGTCAAGTATTCGTGATGTTGATAGAATGCTACAAGAAGTCGGTGTCGGTTTACAACATAAAATAAGTTTTAATGAAAATCGAGAAAACTTAAGTTGTCACTGGCAACTTGCTTTCTTGGATGAAAAAACGGGACACGTTACTATCGCTCAAGATGGAGAACAACATTCCGGCATCAGAGGCTTTTTATATACTGTGGAAGCTTTGGATGGAGAACAAAATATTGATGCAGCTATCAAAGCTCCTGCATTACCTTGCCATTGTCCACATTGCGCTACAGACAGATTTGGAAGGTCATTCCGCTCACCTCTTAGAGGATTCCGAACTGGTTTCAATAAAGTCACTCAGTTATATGCTCGCGAATTGTTCTACCAGTTGCCTACTGCACATAATCGTAAGCTTGTGACATTTGCTGATAGTCGTCAAGATGCTGCTATTGTAGCTAATAGCATTGAGCGTAATCAATATACAGATTTAATGCGCGATATCATTGTAGAAGAATGTACACTTGATCCAAGTATAGATTATGAAGCAAAACGAAATTATCTTAATGAACTTTTGACTGATAAGAATGAGGCTAAAACAACACTTGATAATCCTAATGCAACATCACGCGAGATACGTAGTGCTCAACGTACACTTAATACCATAGACGACGAGATTGCCGAGGTAAAAAACATTTTGGAAAAAACTATTCCTGTAGAACAACTAATAAATACGAATAATTGCATTGATTCGCCTATTTATAAAGCCTTTAGAGAATTATATACAAATCCTGCTGGTTGCAACTCTGCGAATCAGCATTTTGAGGAAACACCGACCGCTAGTCCGGTAATGTGGTATGAGATAGATAACAATGCATCTCCATTGTTGAAACAAGATGTTGATAGAAAAGTTGGAAGTGCCATTATTCAAAATGTCATGCATGTGCTATTCGGGCGTTTGCATTATAATGCTGAAAGTGCTGGTATTGGATGGGTTACTGTACCAAGGGATGAAAATAGGATTCATGGTATACTTACTAATTCAGGTTTAGCTAATATTTCATCGGATGTATTTATGGAAATAGTCAATTCTGTTATTCGATTAATTGGTAATTCATACCGATATACAAATAACCCTTATGATATATTTCCTACAGACAGTGATGCGAATTTTCAAAATTTGAAAGCGAAATCTCCTATTAGAAGGTATATTTATTCGTGTTGTGATAAGTATCGAATACCATATGTAAGACAGAATGGAAGGCAAACAAAGGTTCCCAACATACTGGGGCAAGCTGTTCTGGATTATCTTGCCTTAACAGGCAATCAACAAATGTTTTTGCAACCTCATGCATTATTGATTCGTGGAGTTTTGCCAAATGAAATAGGTTACCTTTGCCCTAAGTGTGGTCGTGTACATCTAAATAAATCGGCAGGAATTTGTACCGGTTGTTTTCAACATTTGGATGAAATACATACAATTACTATTGATGAACTGCGCAGGCAAACGGACTTAATGATTAATATTGTTAAACATCGTCCTGCTTGTAGATTACATAGTGAGGAACTTTCAGGTCAGACCGATAATCAAAGTGAACGTCAGATGGAATTTCGCGATATTGTAAGAATCGATCAAAATTCTGCTCATGCAGAATACATAGAAAGAGTTCGTTCTATTGATGTCTTGAGTGTAACCACTACCATGGAGGTTGGGGTTGATATCGGTCCATTACAGGGCGTTATGTTAACAAATATGCCTCCTCAGCGATTTAATTATCAACAAAGAGTAGGACGAGGAGGTCGTCGAGGACAGGCTTACTCTATGATTTTGACCCTATGTCGAGGTCGCAGTCATGATGAACATTATTTTCTAAACCCTCATCAGATAACTGGTGATCAACCTCCTACTCCTTTTTTGTCGATGAATCAGTTAGAGATTCTGCAAAGGTTATATGCAAAGGAAGTGTTGTATTATGCGTTCAAGTCTTATGCCGATGAGTCTAATGTCCGCTTAGATGGCAACACTCATGGCGAATTTGGTACACGGCAAGGGTGGATAGATAATGTAGGGGCCATAAAAGATTATGTGCAAAGTTGGTTATGTAATACAACAAATTTAGATAAGCTGTACCATATAGCCACTTTGTTAACCAATGACAAGAATCTTGTTTCAAAGTTAGTTCAATATGTATCTGATATTACTAATAAAAATTGCTTGATAATGCAAATGGATCGAACTGTAACAGACCAATCTATTGTTGCTGATATGCTTGCGGAATGTTTGGCTGAAGGTGGTGTATTGCCAATGTATGGAATGCCGACACGAGATCGACTCTTATATCATAGTTTGCAATATACTGAAGGAAATGTGGTAAAAGAAGAAGTTGCTTCAGTTTCACGTCCAATAGATCAAGCTATTACAGCTTTTGCCCCTGGCGCTTCTATCACAAAGGATAAACATATTCTTACATCTATTGGTTTTTCTCAATCATCAATAGTGTATGGAATAGGAATCAATGGTCAAGGGTGTATCAAGACAAAAGGTAATGCAAATGCTCCTATATTTCCTTTAAGGATGACATTATGGGAATGTAGCAATCCTAGCTGCAAGTGTATTGTAACAGACAATCGTAATCCAAATACTCAAGGTGTAGTCTGCGATTACTGCATGTCACCAATGACTTCCAAAACGATTTGTACACCTGCATCATTTATTACAAGTCTTTCGAAAGGTTTTGATCAAAAAGATGATTCTGAAATTATAGTAAAGCGTAATGGTATTTGTATGGAGAATTCAGAATGTCCTATAGTTAAAGTCTTTGATGATATGAATGTCTCTCTTTCGTTATTTAGAAACGGTAAAACGTGGCGAATAAGTGATAAGGAAATTGAAGGTCGTGAATGTAGTGTAAGCTATAATTTGAACGGAACTAGGATTCGGTCTTTGGCAAAACAATGGATTGCAAATCCCATTTATAATGGTACGGATAGTCCCAATATATTAAATGGCAATGTAACGCTATTACCTCCTGATGACAAAGATGTTAAAACATATATTACACCATTGGGTAATAGGATGGAAACGATTCATTTGGCAGCACAAAAAATAACGAATGTGATAACATTGTCTCCTGCAAATAGGGTGGAAGGATTGATTCTTGAACCTTTCCATTGTGTTAATAATAGATTGGATTTTAGAACACAAGGGGTAAGAGCTGCATATTATACTTTATCATTCCTCATCCAGAGAGCAATAGCATCAAAACTTGATATAGACCCAACCGAAATAGACGTTGTTGAGGTTCTTTCAAAGACAGGAAATTTGGGTGAAGTGTGTCTTGCTGATGAAAAGATAAACGGTTCAGGTTTTGTCGCTGATTTCTGTTTGAATTTCCTTGATTATAGAGATAGAATACTGAATGGAATGGATTTGTATTTTAAGCAGATGTTAAGCGATGAACATATTAAAGAATGTGATTCTTCATGTTATAAATGTTTGAAATCTTATAAAAACATGCCTTATCATGGTTTACTTGACTGGCGTTTGGGAATTGCTCTGTTTCGTGTAATGTGTGATAATAATTATAAGGCAGGTGCAGATGGTAAATTCAATACACCAGAATTAAAGGGCTGGTCTGAGTTGGCAGAGACATTATTGAAGTCGCTAAATGAAGGATTTTATAGTACTAATCCATATCAAATAGCTAAAACAAATAATGGGATACCATATATGTATGATACAGAAGGGAAAAGGAAGCCAGTTTTTGCTTCGCATCCGCTATGGGAGGGTGTTGCAGAGACCCAAATACTTGCTGATGCAGTTTTTGAAGCATCTCTTATTTGTAATGCAAAATGGGATAGTTCAAATGTTATAACAATTGACACATTTAATTTGCTTCGGAGAATAAGTAATTGTTACGAGTATATTCAAATACAACAAAATATCTGATATGAGATTTATCAAGATACCACATATTGATGATATTTGGGACAAAGTCCATATTAAGACTTTGTCTCCAAGCTCTTTCTCATGGATTTGTAATGGATGTGCATATCAGGTTCTTCTTCAAAAGGTATTATATACATTAGGTGATAATACTTATTTTTTGCCTCCTCACAAAAATACGATTCTTGGAACAATCATACATAAAATTTATGAATTAGCCTCAAAAGGCACATTATCTACTCCAAGAGAAATGATGGAAATATGGGAGCAACTTGTTAATGAGCAGAAAAAAAAACTAATTGAAAGTTATCCTACTTTATTAAATCCTAAAATTAATGATTACGATAAAAGAAATAAAGCTATAAGATATGCAATTACTATACACGAGAAAAAAACAGATTTTTTATTAGAATCTACAAATATCAAGATAGTTTCGGAAAAGCCAATTGTTTGTGAGGATATAGGACTCTCAGGAGTTGTAGACAAGATGATAATTGATTCTGGAAATATCGATATTATCGATTACAAGTCTGGTCGGGTGGTAGATGAAGATGGTAATCTGAAGTTGGAATATATTGTTCAATTGCATCTTTATGCTGCTATGTGTGTACATCTGTCCTTAGGAAATATACGGTCATTGAAACTAATAGATATTGAAGGACAGCTTTTTGATATAGTTTATGATGAGGAATTAAGCAAAGCTCTTGTAAAAGACGTTGCAGAAAGAATTGTTAAATTAAACAATGCAATAAATGCACGTCAATTTGAAGATTTAATAAAACCGGATAAAGATAGGTGTGGCTATTGCTCTTGCAGGCATATTTGTAATTATATGATTCAATCGGACGAATTGATATACAGAACAATATGTGGTTATGTTAAGAGGATCTCTAGTTCAAATATGTATATTTTACAAAATGGGGATATCACATATTATATTTCTGGAATTGGTGTATATCCAATTGATGATTATTATGGTTATATTGGGAAAAAATTGATATTCATTAATGTAATCCGTACTTCTTCATTAGCAAATAATTACACCTATAAAATAACTGAAAATACACTCGTTTATGAATTATAATACAATAAATATAAAAAAAGAAAGAATACCTATCATCTCTTTTTTTTCTGGTGGAGGATTTATGGATATGGGCTTTATAAGTGCAGGTTTTGAAGTCGTATTTGCAAATGAGTATGACAAAGTATTTGCACAACTGCATGATGAAGGTTTATTCTCATGGGCAAAAGCTCATAAGGAAAAATTTTGTCCAATTAGTACAACTGATTCTTTAACAGATTTATCTCCTACAGCTATAATTGATATGGCTTTTCCAAATGGTGTTCCGAATTTATGGGGTATAATTGGAGGACCTCCATGTCAAGACTTTACAATGAATGGAAATGGAAAAGGCTTTAATGGTGAACGTGGAAAAATGACACAAGTTTTCTATAATAGAATACGTAAGATGAAACCTTCTTTCTTTGTTATGGAAAATGTGGTAGGATTACTTATGCGCAAAGAGCAGAAAAGAATACTAGATACTCTATTGCTAAATAATATTTGTGATGATTATTATATTGATAGACAAATATTGAATGCGCTTTATTATGGAGTACCTCAGTATAGAAAAAGAGTTTTCATAATTGGGATTCGTAAAGACTGCTTTACTCCATTGGTTACACGCACACCATCTATTGATAATGTAACATCAATAGATTTTCCTTGGCCAAAAGCTAAATTTCCAAATGCAGAAAAAGAATATGATTGGCCTTCAATGATTCCTTATGGTACAATAAATGTGACGAAACCCAAAGGCATACCATACGAACTTTGTGTTCAAAGTTGTTTAGACAATGCGGTAAATATGCCTAATGGGATAGAATATTTTGACCTTATTAAAAATTCAGAAAAGAGAAAAGAGATTTACGAAGGGGATACTAAACGCAGATCATTTAAAAGACTACATCGTTATCGCTATAGTCCAACAACATGTTTTGGTAATAATGAAATCTTTCTTCATCCATATAAAAATAGAAGATTATCTGTTCGTGAAGCATTAAGGATACAAGGTGTAGATGATAAATATTGCCTTGGATCTGGTCGACTTTCATCAAAGTTCAAAATCATTAGTAATGGTGTTCCTACTCCTTTAGCAAAGGCTGTAGCAAACTCATTATATGATTTTTTGTATGATTTACAGAAAAATAATAAATAATCAAACTTAAATAGTATCTTTTAGCTTTTAATAGTTTAATTGATAAATGCAAACAAAGATTATTAGAAGAGTTAAAAACTCCCCTAATAATCTTTTAATGATTATACTTTTAGCTTCTTCAGTTACAACATATAATTATATTGTCTGAGAAATCCTCTGTGAATGAGTTTCAAATCAGAAGTTTGATTGATTTATCAGATATGATCTGTTATAAGCTAATTATTTCAACGAAATCTTATTTGCCGTCTCTCGTTTCTTGGAATTGACCAAATCAGCATAAATCTGTGTAGTCGAAACATTTTTGTGAGTAAGCATTTTTGATACTGTGTAAATGTCTGTGCCTAAAGAGATTTGTATGACGGCGTACGAATGACGGAAGCAGTGGAAGGTTATGTGTTTTTTGATTCCGGCTTCCGAAATCCATTGCTTGAGAGGTTGATTCGTCATAGCTCTGGTCAGTCCTTTAAATACTCGGCCTGAACCAGGAATACCACATAGTTCCAATGCTTCGTTACTGATAGGGAGAGTGGCTTCCGTCTCTGTCTTTTCTGTACAAATTCTGATGTAATAGCCATTGTCAGGACCGACTTCAATATTATCCCATGTAAGCTGTAAAATATCGCTGATACGAAGGCCGGTCATACAGGAGAATAATGAAGCTTGTTTCAGTACAGGAATCTTGCATGGTGTAGCGGCCAGTTTCTTAACTTCTGCTAATGTGAGATACTGCTTTTTGACTTCTTTCCATTCAATCTTGTCTATGAAGTCATTCAGATTTTCACGTAGCATCTTCTCTTGATAAGCTATTTTCAGTAATGCACGGAAAGTTGAAAAATAACCAGCTGCCGAATTCCTCGAAACGCTGATATTAGGGTGACGGATCTGTTTACAGTTCAGTAGATACTGCCTGAACTTCTGACAAAGCTCTACCGTTACATCACCGAAAGTGCAATAGCCGTTTACAAACTTTTCAAAATGCTGGTAAACGCAGTCCCATTTGTGATACTTCAGTTTTGCTTTCTCACGAAAATAGGCAAGGAAGTCAGCTTTCATTTTGTGCTTGTCAAGAAATCCAAATTCTTCATTGACGATTGCCTGTACTCTGATACAACGAATGGCTTCAGCCTTACTCAGCATCTCATTGTTGAAATCACGTTCAATCTCATTTTTAGGACGGGCATAGATATAAATGCCAAGATATTCCCTGCGACTCATTTTCATTGTGTACGGATTGCGAATAGCCGGATAATAGTCCAGGTAGAGAGAAATTCTGCCGTTACTGATAACTCTTTGTCTCAATGTTACGTTAGTACATGTAAGTGCCATAAGATTAATGTTTTTGGTTGATAAATTATTATTATCGGTACAAATTAAACTGGTGTTTTCTTGGTGAATACTCACACCGGAAAATAACTTATACCAGGATTATTCAATGATAGGATCTTCGAACAAATTATCGAGCTCAGGTTTGGATATAAGAGTATACTTTCCCTTCTTAATCTTGGGAATTTGATGATACTTGGTATAATGGTATAGCTGGTCTCTTGTTATTTTGAATTTTTCCATAGCCTCTCGAACTGTATAGTATTTGGGTTCTTCAGCCTGACGTATTCCCTTTGCTATATCGAAGTGCTTTTTTGAATAATATACGGTAATACCAACTTTCTTTTTCGGAATAGCATTTTTATAAACAAAAGAGTATATAGCATTAAGGCTCATTTGAAATTTGTCCTGTACTTCTTGCACACTGTACCATTCTGTAATGTCTGCGTCTGGAGCCTTCGAGGAAAAATAAGCATCAACATGCTTTTTACTCCAGTAAGTCTTACCACGGTTGAACGTTTTGGGAATTTTATTTTTCTTAGCCATCACAAATATCCATGATTCGCTAACATTGAATTTTTCTATAATTTCAGCTGTAGTATAAAATTCTGTGATTGCTTGTTTTTCCTTAGGTGGCAACTTAAAATCTGCAGGATGATTAAACATATTGTTTATGTCATCTTTGCTTAAAAGAAATTTAGTTCCTATACGTGTTGCTTTTAGATCGCCTCGTTTAAGGTAACCATATATTGTTGGTCTTGTTACTCCAAGATAAATTGCAGTTTCTGTAATTGTCAGAAAAGGTTTGTCTTTAATCTTCTCAATAGGTTTTTCTGTAACAATTTTTTCAGTTAAATTATTATTGGCAATTATTGCTGCATCACGCTTACGTTTCTTATATAATGCGTTTCCACACTTATGGGAACAACAATTTGTCGTCGTTTTGTAGGCAATAAATTCTTTACCGCACCAGGCACAAATTCTTTTAATTTCAATTCTACTTTTCATTTTATTTCGCTTTATTTCACCCAATAATCTGTATAATCCCGTAAAATTCTGTAAAATGGCGTAAACTCACTCCACAATCTGTCCAGCGTAAAATGCCGGAATTTTGCTTCGTGGTACAAAAACGGTACAAAAAGATGATGTACAAAGCTTATAAATGACTAATATCGACAGTAGAGCAACAAAAAAGGCGCCCCGTAAAGAGCGCCATATCAATCGATTATAATCAATTTAACTCATTGATAATCAGGTAGTTACTTGCCGATGCAAAAGTGCTTAAAAATATTCCCCAGCACCTCATCCGTCTCAATCGTGCCGCCCACGATTTCTCCCAAGTGATAAAGACACTCACGGAGGTCTTGTGAAACCAGGTCACCGGAGAGCTGCATAGCCAGTCCATCTTGTACGCGGTGGATAGCTTCCAGCGCACGGCTTAGTGCTTCGTAGTGGCGGATGTTGCTCACCACTACATCGTTCTGCGACAGGTCGGGCAGGGCAGCAAAGTGTACCAACTGCTTCTGAAGCTGAGAAAGTCCCTCTTTCTGCTTGGCCGAAAGGGAAAGTACACAAGCATCCTCCGGCAAGTCGGGGAGAGTAGCTTTCAGGCGGGCGAGTTGTTTATCTGCTGAAGAATCTGTCGGTGAAAGCAAGTCCGCTTTGTTGAGCACAATCACTAGGTGCTTACCTTCGCAGCGTGGCAGAATCTTGTCGGCCAACTGACGGTATTGTTCTTCGGCACAAGTGGCATCAATAACCCAAAGCACAATGTCGGCCTGATCCAGCTTCTGGAAACTTCGTTCGATGCCTAAGCTTTCGATGGTGTCGGTTGTTTCGCGGATACCGGCGGTATCGATGAAGCGGAAGGTGATACCTCCCAAGTTCATGGTGTCTTCAATAACATCGCGAGTGGTACCGTGGATGTCACTCACGATGGCACGTTCTTCGTTCAAGAGGGCATTCAGCAGGGTGGACTTACCGGCGTTTGTTTCGCCGACGATAGCCACGGGCACTCCGTTCTTCAGAGCATTGCCCACGCTGAACGTATCTACTAAGTGATGGATGACTTGCTCAATCTGACGGGCGATGTTTTCTAGTTCCGAACGGTCGGCAAACTCCAGTTCCTCGTGGTCGCTGAAGTCGAGTTCCAGTTCCATAAGGGAGGTGAGGTGGAGCAGTTTGTCGCGCAGGACGGCCAGTTCACGACTGAATCCACCACGCATCTGGTTCATGGCCATGCGGTGGGTAGCGGCGGAAGTGGATGCAATGAGGTCGGCCACGGCTTCGGCCTGGCTCAGGTCCATCTTGCCATTCAAGAAGGCACGCTGGGTATATTCACCCGGTCCTGCGGCACGGCATCCTTGGCGGATAAGGAGCTGCATCACTTGCTGGAGGATATAGCTCGATCCGTGGCAGGAAATTTCCGTGGAATCCTGACCAGTGTAAGAGTGGGGAGCACGAAAAAGGCTGACCAGCACTTCATCGATAATCTCTCCTTCAGGCGTGAGGATATGGCCGAAGGTGAGGGTATAAGGTGCACGTTCAGCTAATGGCTTGCCAGAAACGGGCTTAAAGATGCGGTCGGTGAGGGTGATAGCTTCCGGCCCCGACACGCGGATGGTGCCGATGGCTCCGCCCTGAGCGGTAGCAATGGCACAGATGGTATCTTCAGTTTGTAATATGTTCACGTGTATATGTCTTTTAAAAGTCCTTGCAAAGATACGGTTTTCGGGTTATATCCGGAAGCGAAGCCGACAGATTTATGCGGGCAGGTAGAGGGTTTTCACCAGCAGGTCGACTACTTTTTCGAGGTATTCACGGTCGGTTTCATCGAATGTAGCCAGCTGGTCGCTGTCGATGTCGAGCACGCCCCGCACTTCTCCTGCGGCTATCATCGGCACGACGATTTCGGAACGAGAGAGGGAACTACAGGCAATGTGGCCGGGGAACTGGTCTACATCGGGCACGAGCTGGGTACGTGCTTCAGCCCAGGCAGTGCCGCATACGCCACGTCCTTTCTTGATGCGGTAGCAGGCCACGCTGCCCTGGAACGGACCAAGGTGGAGTTCGCCTTCGTGTACGAGGTAGAAACCTACCCAGAAGAATCCGAAGGCTTCTTTCAGGGCGGCACTGGTGTTGGCCAGTACGCTGATTTCGTTTTTCTCGCCTTCAATCAGAGGGGCAAACTGTTCGAGGAACTGAGCGTATCGCTGACGCTTGTCGGTAAGGGTGGATTTAAAACTTGCTTCCATATGAGTGAATTTTCAGATATAAAAACAGGTCCTCTTCCGAAGAAGAGAACCTGCTGATTCATAATACGTTTGTTAAATTCTTTCGAGTACGACTTTAATCAGGTCGTCAATTTTGTTCTTGTATCCGGTGTTGGCTTCCTTAGCTACGCGGTTCGCAATGACCATGCACACGGTGGTAGCTTTATGGCCTTGTAGACGTGCCAGTCCGGCCAGTGCAGAGCTTTCCATCTCGAAGTTGGTGATGTGGTGTCCTTGATACTCGAAGCTCTCGATTTTCTCGTTCTGGTGCGGGTCGGCCAGTGGAATACGGAGCTGACGTCCTTGCGGACCGAAGAAACCGCCACAGGCTACTGTCACACCACGTACCATGTCCGTACCGGCGATACGGTCCACCAGTTCTTCGTTAGCATGAATCACATAGGGAGCCGGTGCACAGAGATTGCCCGTCCAACCTAAATGGTTAAGCAGAGCACGTTCCATGGGCAGGTCGCACACCGCGTTACGTCCTTCGTAGAAGTTCAGGAGGCCGTCGAATCCTACGGAGATCGCGGAACAGATGTAGGTGCCTACAGGCGTATAAGGTTGCAAACCGCCGCAGGTACCGATACGCACAATTTCCAACTGACGGAAGGTATCGTTTTCTTCACGGGTCTGGAAATTGATGTTGGCCAGTGCGTCGAGTTCATTCATTACGATGTCTACATTGTCGCATCCGATACCGGTAGAGGTTACCGTGATGCGTTTGCCCTGATAAGTACCGGTCACGGTACGGAACTCACGGCTTTCCACTTCGCATTCTTTGGTGTCGAAATGTGAGGCTACGAGAGCTACACGTCCGGGGTCGCCTACCAGGATGACTTTATCTGCCAGGTGTTCCGGTTTCACGTGGAGGTGGAACACCGAACCATCTTCATTGATGATCAGTTCTGAAGGAGGAAAATACTTTTTCATACGCATTTGTTTTTAGTTAGCAAGTTAAGTGTTTTGTTTCTGTCTTTTTATTTGCCGATGGGTTCATGTCCGGCCGGGTGTGAATCTGGGCGGGCAATGCTGCTTCGCATGTCGGTGTCGGCCTGAATGTTCTTCATCCGGTAGTAGTCCATGATACCGAGGTTACCGGTGCGGAAGGCTTCTGCCATGGCTTTAGGCACTTCAGCTTCTGCCTGAATCACATTGGCACGGGCTTCTTCGGCTTTGGCTTTCATTTCCTGCTCCAAGGCAACAGCCATAGCACGACGTTCCTCAGCCTTTGCCTGAGCGATGTTCTTGTCGGCGTTGGCCTGGTCTATCTGCAAGGAAGCTCCGATGTTACGACCTATATCGATGTCGGCAATATCAATGGAAAGGATTTCGAAGGCAGTACCGGCATCCAGTCCCTTACGCAACACAAGTTTGGAGATGGAGTCGGGGTTTTCGAGTACCGATTTGTGGTTTTCGGAAGAACCGATGGAGGAAACGATGCCTTCGCCTACACGAGCCAGTACGGTGTCTTCACCGGCACCACCCACCAGTTGGCGGATGTTGGCGCGTACGGTTACACGAGCCTTGGCTATCAACTGGATACCGTCCTTGGCTACAGCGGTCACAGGAGGTGTGTCAATGACTTTCGGGTTGACCGACATCTGTACGGCTTCGAACACGTCGCGTCCGGCCAGGTCGATTCCGGTGGCCATCTGAAAAGACAGGTCGATGTTGGCTTTTGATGCCGATACCAGTGCATGTACCACCTTTTCCACGTGTCCGCCGGCCATGTAGTGAGCTTCCAACTCGTCGCGCGTAATGGTGCTCAGTCCGGCCTTGTGGGCTTCAATCATGGCAGGCACGATGACGTAAGGCGGCACGTTACGGATACGCATCAGGAACAGCTGGATAAGCGAAATCTTTACTCCTGACACCTTGGCCGAAAGCCAAAGAAAGAAAGGTACATAGTGAAAGAATATGACCAGGAAGATAATGGCACCTCCGGCCAGTATAAACGGAAGATAAGCGGGATTAATCATATAACTTAGATTTAAAAGTGAATACAAAAAGGGAGAGAGGGATTATGCCTGCTTCACGTAAACAGTGGTTTCGTTGATGCGGACAATTTCTACCGGTGTTTTTTCGTCGATGAATCCGTCGGCCGATTGCACCTCGATGATGTGTCCGTTGAAGTCGGCATTACCTATCAGGGTCAGGCGGGTGACGCTCATGCCTTTGTCACCGGGTTTCAGGTCCATTCCTTCAAAAGGTGAGGGACGGTAGTCGAGCGTTTTCTTTAGCGACAGGCGGTCTACGGTCTTAGAGCGCATGAACCACCACGTTACGCCGATGATACCCAGCAGGGAAACTCCTAAGGTAATGAATCCTGCCTCCGAACCGAGTGATGTAAAGGCGGAATAGATGGCATACAGGATGCATACCGCCGACCCGATTCCCGCTATGCTGATGCCGGGAATCAGGAAGACCTCTATGGCAAAAAGTATCAATCCGCCTACGATGAGTGCAATGATAATCAGTGTTTCCATGGTTATGTGAATATTAAGGATTTTTGAGTTTGCGGATTTCCGTGTTCCGGATGTCGAGGGTCAGACGAGCTATCTCCTCGCGCAATTCCTTTACCCGTTTTTCCTGGTCCAGTATGCCGGGAGTCAGCTGACCTTTTGTACTCTGATTACCAGAAGCGTACTTGGCCCGTACTCTGTCAAGTGCATCAATCATCGTATCCAAATCCTTTTCCTTCTGCTGGAGCAACTGATATTTCTTTCGTGCATCAGCCGATCGGAAATCACTAAGTGTGTGATAAATAGCATTATCGTCCACCACGAAACGGAAGTCACCTTTCTTCTGGGTTTCATTGCCTCCGTACATCACTTGTGCCAGTTGCTGTTTGGCGATGCGTACCTTGTCGGCATCGTTCCAGGTGTGACGGATACCATTCAGCATGGCAACGTTGGTCAGCAGCGCAGGATCGGTGGTGTCATAGTCATACACCCGCTTGGAATTGTTGGGGGCAAACACGTACACACATACTTTTCCTTCCGGCTGATAGCGGTCGGAAGCAAACCAGCCCAAGTCGTTGAAATCGTCGATGGCATACATGTAATCATTGAAAGGAGAGTTGAACGGGAATCCCATGTTGTCGGGCTTCAGGTAGCTTCCATCCTCTGCGTCATAGCGGGTAATAAAAATATCGTATCCGCCTAAACTGGCTTCGCCCTTGGCTGCAAAATACAAGGTAATGCCATCGGAGTTCATGAACGGATAGTTCAGGTCGGTACCCACCTCTTCCAGTCCTTTGACTTTTTCTGGCACACTCCAGTCTCCGCCTAATGTAGCGCTGGAGTACAGCACCTTCTGGTTGGTTCCCGGCAAACAGTGGGAAAGTATCTTCTTATCCTTCATCCCGTTCGTAAATTCCGTGCATTCGCTTTCTCCTGTCAGACCGATTTTTCCAGATTCTTCGTGGATTTTATAAGCTTCAAGAAAATTCGCTTTATCGACTACAAAACTATCAATTACGGCCACATTCTCTACGCCTCTTATCATACGAGCTCCCATGCGGTAGCGATTCATCAAGCCTTCCACTTCAGAAGCGTCACGATTTTTTCTTTCCAGCCAGTAGATATGTTCATCCAGATTCTCAATGGCTTCGTCAAAACGGTAGAGGTCGGCATACGCCTTGCTCAGGTAAAGATAACCGTTGATTACCTTGCGTTCGGCACTCTTTTCCAGATAAGGAAGTGATTCCTGCAGTTCGCCAGTCTCGTAACAGCAGGCGCCATACCAGAAATTGTAATTGGCATTCGAAGGAGACTGTTTCACCAGGCGCTTGAACACGGGTTTGGCCTTGTCGAATTCTTTATTGTTGAACCATTTCTGTGCCTGGCTTAAGCTTTGGGCAGAAGTTCCTCCTGCGCAACAAAGAGCCAGCAGGGGAAGCAAATATCTTTTTTTCATCGTTTCTGTGTCTAAAAGTTTCTCAAATGTAGGAATATTCTTGGAATTATGCCATTTTCTGTTCTGCTATTTTTCATTCAGGCAGAACTTTTGTGTGTTTATTTTTGCGAATGTAGTAAATAATGCGCTATTGTCAAAGCGTACGCTTGGCCTGACTTGATAAAAATCTGTAACGAGGACCTGTGGTTCGGGCGTTTTTTCGTAAATTCGTCGCCGTTTTAACAACATACGATATGGGAAAAATGACGGAAGAAGACCGCCTGATGCGCCGCATCAACCAGCGGTTTATGAAAGGAGTGATGAATTACAAGCTGATAGAGGAGGGCGACCGCATTCTAGTGGGTCTTTCGGGAGGAAAGGATTCGCTGGCCTTGCTGGAGTTGCTGGCCCAGCGTTCGCGCATCTACAAGCCAAAGTTTTCGGTGGTGGCGGCGCACGTGGTGATGAAGAACATTGCTTATGAATCCGACCAGACTTACTTGCGCGAATATGCCGAAAGTTTGGGAGTACCCTACGTGTGTTATGAAACGGAGTTCGACCCGTCGACCGATACGCGGAAGTCACCGTGCTTTCTCTGCTCATGGAATCGCCGCAAGGCTCTTTTCACCGTGGCCAAAGAGCAGGGATGCAACAAAATCGCCTTGGGACATCACATGGACGACATACTGGAAACCCTGCTGATGAACATGACCTTTCAGGGAGCATTCAGCACCATGCCGCCGCGCCTGGTGATGCGTAAGTTCGACATGACCATTATCCGCCCCATGTGCCTGGTACACGAAGCCGACCTGAAAGAGATGGCCGCTCTCCGTGGTTTCCGCAAGCAGGTGAAGAACTGCCCGTACGAGAAAGATTCTCACCGTTCGGATATGAAAGAGGTGCTGGCACGTCTGGAAGCCATGAATCCGGAAGCTCGCTATAGCTTGTGGGGAAGTATGAACAACATCCAGCACGATATGCTTCCGATAGAAATAGAAGAAGACGGTTCACTCAAATAAATGTCAGTCGGCAGAATGAAGAATCACCTGTTTGCCGGACATGGTGACTTTTCCTTCGGCAATCAGTTCAGACAAAGCACGAGCTAGTGACGGACGTGCCACTCCTAAGATAAAGGCTACTTCCTGCTGGTTGTGGATGCCACCGTGCATTTTCAGATAGTTCAGCAGGCGTGATTTCAAGCTTTGCAAGGCAAACTCGTTGAGTTTTCGACTCAGGAACAAACTCCGGTCGGATATCGTGGCAATGAAATTCCGCATTACAGCCGGCTGGGCATGCATGAACTCCTCAAAACGTGTCCGGTCCATTACAAGTACCTCACAAAGTTCTGTGGCTTCCACATTCACCGGAAAACGATTCTCCGAGGCATAGATAAAAGCCGGTGCCAGAATGTCAGGTGCCTTAATCCAGTCTATGGTGAGCTGCTTGCCCTCGGCATTCTCCATTTGTGTCCTCACGTGTCCCTTTATCAGAATAAACAAGGAGCGGCACACGTCACCCTGATGGGCGATGAATTCTCCTTCCTTATATGTGCGCAGACTGTTCGGGGCTTCACGGAGCAACTGATAAAGTGCCTCCGGGTCACAGCCTTCAAACAGGCTCATTCGGCTCAAAATTTCGGTATGCATCTTTCTTTTAACTTTTCTTTGGGTTACGTGTCACATAGGTGACAGAAATCCCGTGCAGGATTCCTCATCTTTGCGCAAACTTAATGAAAAATCAATAATAACCCAAGAAAGAATATGGAAGGAAATATGTTTTGTTATCAGTGTCAGGAAGCGGCTAAAGGCACTGGATGTGTGTTGAGAGGAGTATGCGGAAAGAAAGATACCACCGCACGCTACATGGATTTGTTGCTCTTTGTGGTGCGCGGCGTGTCGGTGGCTGCCGATGCCTTGCGCACGAAGGGACACGAAGTGGAAGCCGGTACGAATGAGTTTGTCACCGACGCACTTTTCTCTACAATTACCAATGCCAATTTTGACGATGAAAGTATCCTGGCTCGTGTGAGAAAGGGACTGGAACTGCGCGATTGTTTGAAGGCACGTGCCGTGGAAGCAGGTATCGTCCTACCGGAAGCAGATGAACTGACACGGAACGGTAAAGAGGAAGAATACCTGTCCAAGTCAGCTTCCGTAGGAGTGTTGAGAGAACCGAACGAGGACCTTCGCTCGTTGAAAGAACTGCTGATGTACGGACTGAAGGGAATGGCAGCTTACCACGAACATGCCATGCGTCTGGGATTTGCCGACGAGGCCATTCATGCCTTTATGCAATCGGCTTTGGCGCGTATTACCACACAGACAATGGGAGCAGACGAACTCGTGGCTTTGGTACTCGAGGCCGGACAGCACGGAGTACAGGTAATGGCTTTGCTGGACCGTGCCAACACCACCCGCTACGGGCATCCGGAACTGACGAAGGTAAACATCGGAGTAGGGAAGAATCCAGGTATCCTGATCAGCGGACATGACTTGCACGACCTGGAAGAGCTTTTGCGCCAGACTGAAGGTACGGGAGTAGACGTATACACGCATAGCGAAATGCTCCCGGGGCACTATTATCCGGCCTTCAAGAAATACAAACATTTTGTAGGAAACTATGGAAATGCCTGGTGGAAGCAGCGCGAAGAGTTTACGGCATTCAACGGCCCGATTGTGTTCACCACCAACTGTATCGTGCCGCCACTGGAAAATGCGACTTATAAGGAGCGGATGTTTACGGCTAATTCGACGGGGTATCCCGGATGCAAGCATATTGCCACGGATGCCGAGGGACACAAGGATTTTTCAGAGGTCATCGCACTGGCCAAACAATGCCAGCCGCCTCTAGAGCTGGAGCAGGGAGAGATTATCGGCGGATTTGCCCATAATCAGGTAATGCAGCTGGCTGATAAGGTAGTAGAAGCCGTGAAGAGCGGTGCCATTCGCAAGTTTGTGGTCATGGCCGGATGTGACGGACGCATGAAGAGCCGCGACTACTATGCCGACTTTGCTCAGGCACTTCCGAAAGATACGGTCATCCTTACGGCTGGTTGCGCGAAGTACCGTTACAACAAGCTTCCGTTAGGCGATATTCAAGGAATTCCCCGTGTGCTTGATGCCGGACAATGTAACGACAGCTACTCACTGGCCGTCATTGCCCTGAAGTTGAAGGAAGTCTTCCAGTTGAACGACATCAACGAACTCCCCATCGTGTACAACATTGCCTGGTACGAACAGAAGGCGGTCATCGTCCTGCTGGCCCTGTTGAGCCTGGGCGTGAAACATATTCACCTGGGACCTACCTTACCGGCTTTCCTCTCACCAAACGTAGCCAAAGTACTGGTAGAACAGTTCGGCATCGGAGGCATTACTACCCCCGAAGCGGACATGAAACTGTTCGGTATCTGTTGACGGCCTAATACGATTTCTCGTTAGCCAGGTTCCAAGCGTTGAGGAAAGAAGCCTTGGTAATTTCCACCACCTTCTCCCAGTTCAGCTTGTCGGCATGGTCAGAAGGCTGGTGGTAATCCGGATGTCCGTCAGTGTGATACCAGATGATGGGAATGTCGTGTACGGCAAACGAAGCATTGTCGCTTCCTCCCACCGGACGGTCCCACGGGCGGTAATCCGGTTGCAGTTTCAACCCGTAACGGGCAATGTCATCCTTGAGCCACTGGCCCAGTGCCGGATGTGCTTCCGTATAAAAATACACCACGTGCTCAGGTTGTTCCGGCCGATTGTTCCGGCCAATCATATCGAAATTCAAATAACCTTTGATATCCTTTACAAAATCGCAGTGCTGCATGAAATACTTAGAGCCTAAAAGTCCTTTCTCTTCTCCATCCCAGAATGCGATGATGACGTTGCGCAAGGGCCTTTTGCCACTGGCCTGAAAAGCACGGGCAATCTGCATCACGGCCGATACACCCGACGCATTGTCATCGGCTCCGTTGTAGATTTTGTCACCTGCCAGTGTTTCATCAATGCCCAGATGATCGAAATGCGCGCCTACCACCACGTACTCATTGGTCCGTTCTCCTGGAATCATGCCTAATACATTGGCCATGCGGAGCGAGCGGTGCGTGCCCTGCTTCAACTGGGCAATGGAATCGGGATGTACCTGCCAGCGGCCTTTCTGCTGCCGTTCCTTGGCACAGGCTTCGAATGGCTGGTAATACGAACCATCATACAGAGGAGCGATGCCGGCTTCCTGAAGACAGGAAACCAGGTAACGGGCTGCCACGCGCGAACCAATCATGCCGGCTTCACGTCCTTGCAGCGCGTCATCGGCCAGAAAGCCTACAATGGCCTCGGCAGAAGGGCGGTTGATACTCTTCAGACCTTTTTCTACGGCGGTCTGTGCCTGAAGGAAAGATGTACCGCATGAGCCTATCGCCCACACCAGTAGGAGAGAAGTGATTGTCTTTTTCATAATGAGAGCAAAAATAGGCAGAACTTATGAATTTCACAAACTTATCCTAAAAATTGAGATTGATTCCAGCCATCACAGTGGCACGCGGCATGGGATACCCGGCATTGATTTCATATTTCTGTGCCAACAGGTTTTCACCACGGGCCCAGATGTCCAGCCAGCGGTTCACACGGAAAGTGGCACGCAGGTTCCAAAGCACGAAATCTTCAGTCACCACGGGGTCCGTCTGCGTATAAAGTCCGGCAATGTATTGCAGACCCGTAGATACGTTCCACCGCCCTTGCGAGAAACTAGCTCCGGCGTAAAGTTTATGTTCCGGAGCGGCGATGACCGGATTCTTCATGTGAAGATAGCTGTAATTTCCGTCTACCGACCAGTGGCGGTCGATACGGTAGGCAGCCTGTACTTCTACACCCGCATTTTCTATCTCTCCGGAGTTCTGGTTCAGCATACCACTTCCGTTAGGATTCGGCAACGTTTGGATAAGGTTCTTTCCGTCAATAAAGAACAGATTGACGCCATACTGCAGCCTGCCATTCATCAATCGTTGTGAGAAGGCCAGTTCATAGTTCCACATAGATTCCGGTTGCAGGTCAGGGTTTTGTGGCGGAAACATGTACATTTCCCGAAGAATAGGGTAGCGGAAGCCTTTTGAAGCCGATGCCTTCAGTTCCATAGCCTGTGGCAAATGGAAAGCCAGACCGACCTGTGGCACCCATTCCGTTCCCACACGCGAATGATGGTCTACCCGAAGTCCGGCATTGAACGTCAGCCACGAACGGATGTCCTGACGCAAATCCACGTATCCGGCCAGTTCATCTTCCTGCTTATCCACCAAGTCGGCAGACGTACCCGCATTTTCTCCACTCACATACTCATTCCACGCATGCCCTCCGTAGCGGAACCAGTCGAAGCCAAAGGTAATGCGGCTTCCCTTGAAGAATCGGGTACTTTGATAGAGCGAAACACCCATCATGTGGTCGCGGGAGTTGAAGCGGGCATCTTGCGGACCCTCTCCGGCAGAAGGAGTGTATCCGTCGTTAATCCAGTGGTTCCCCCAGTTATAGAAGAAGCTCCATGCGCCGGAAGTCTTTTCGTAGTGGTTTTCCATGGCAAAAGAAGTTACTCCACGCGTAATGCGCTGGTCACCGTCGAGCAGTGGATCCGTCACCGGACCGGGATAGGAGGCATTGAAATGTGTCACGTTTACATCTCCATGCAGGTTCCAGTGTTCAGCCACTTCATATCCCAGCTTGGCATATCCTCCGTACTGTTCAAATCCCATATCAGCCCGATGCCCGTCGGTACGATTGTAGGAGCCCGATACCACACTCGAGAACCGTCCCTTGCGGGCACGGTTGGTCAGTTCCGTTTCCAGTGTGTTATACGAACCGTAACCTGCATGAAGGTGTGTATCGACCCTGTCTTCCTGCATCTTCCGTGTCACAATATTGATTACGCCTCCCATGGCATTCGAACCGTAAAGTACCGAGGCTGGTCCTCTAAGCACCTCTACGCGCTCGGCCAGAAACGACTGGTAGGCATCGGCTATCGGATGACCGAAAATCCCGGCATATTGCGGATGGCCGTCAATCATAACCATCAACCGGGCCGTACCTCCACTCAGTCCGCGCAGAGAAATTCCGCCCGCCGCTCCGGTTGACACACCGTAACCCATGATGCCTCTCGAAGTGACAAAGAGACCAGGCACCTGCTCAGTAAGCACGGGCAACAAAGACGGTTGCAAGGCACTTTCTATCTGGGCACGCCCCACTACCGACACGGTTTGTGAAAGATGCCGCACATCCGTTTCATGGCGTGCTCCGGTCACTACCACCTCGTCCATCTGGTGAATCTTGCTTGTCAATGAAAGTGTATCTCGTTGCGGCTTCTGGGCCATTCCTGCATGACAGGCCAGGCCGAGCAGTAAAACAGGTATCGTTCGTTTTTTCATTCAAGTCGTCAATTAAATGTATGCAAGTAAAAAGATGCAAAAGTAAAAAATCCTATTAAAAAACAAATTGCTCAGAGCCAATATAATTGCCCCTGAGCAAGACCTTATTCTAATTCTTTTATCAAGTTTTTTATTCTGCTAACGAGAGGGTTACGGTAACTTCTCCTTTGCCACCCAGCAAATCCAACATCTCATTGCGGCTGGACACGCCATCCACCTTTCCCAAGCGGGTAAAGTTCCATGAATTCGTATCGTAATAAATAACAAACGAGTTGCCCTGATACAGAATCAGGTCGCCGGGAGCTGTGGTTGTCTGCCGATCATTTCTTGGTAGGGAAAAGCCTAAAGAACCCACCTTTTCCATATTTCCGTAATCATTCATGCGAATGTCTACACTTCCTTGCGCCAATTGTTTCATCAGCGCCTCTGTAGATGAATTCTTTACTAATGTAGCTGTAAAAGAGCGACCGTTTACGGTCAATTTAAGTGTATTATTTTCCATAGGAGTATCTTCATTTTCATCGTTTTCAGGATGTTCATTGGTTTCACTGTCTCCGGCATTCCCCGACTGTTCGGGTGTGTTCGTTTCAGGTGCAGACGGGGTATCGTCCGAAGGATTGCAGGCAAACAGGGTCATGCCGGCAAAAAACAGAAGCGGGAATAACAAGATTCTCTTCATAAATAAAAATGTAGGTAACAGAAAAGGGAAGAGTGAAAGGTCATCGGCTCCCGACAAAAGCGAGAAGCCGATGACGCTGGATAGATTATTGCAGTTTACTATATTCTTCGTCTGAAACCGGTTCCAGCCATTCGTTCGAAGTGTTTTCTCCTTCTACTTCGAATGCCAGGTGTGCAAACCAGCTGTCGGCTGCTGCACCATGCCAGTGTTTTACGCCGGCAGGAATATGAATCACCGTGCCCGGCAGAATCTGTACGGCAGGTTTACCTTCTTCCTGATACCATCCACGGCCAGCCACTCCGATAAGCATCTGTCCGCCGTCTTTAGTCGCCCGGTGAATATGCCAGTTGTTGCGGCATCCCGGTTCAAAGGTCACATTGAACACCGGCACCTGTTCCTTCGAAACCGGAGCCAGGTAACTCTGACCGATAAAGTATTGTGCAAATGTGGTATTCGGTTCTCCGATTGGGAAAATCATTTCGCGCTGGAAAGCTGCCTTTGCCTCTTCTCCGGTTACATCTTCCGCCCAAACTTCCTTGGCCTGACGGAAAGCGGCCCATGCTTTCGGCCATCCGGCATAAAAGGCAATGTGCGTAATGATTTCCGAGATTTCCGTACGGGTGATGCCGTTCTGCTTGGCAGTCTGCAAGTGATAAGTCAGCGAACTGTCGGTAATACCCTGACTGATAAGTGAAGTGATGGTAACCAGACTCCGGTCGCGCAGACCGAGTTTGTCGGTACGGCTCCACACCTCACCGAAAAGTACATCATCATTAAGTTCCGCGAATTTAGGAGCAAAATCTCCCAGCTGGTCGCGTCCAGCCGTCTGTTTAATCGTTTCCTGTGCCATAATAGTTGTACTGTTTATTACCCATGCGGCAAGCGCAAGGACCATTTGTATTTTCATAATGGTATAAGTTATTGGTTTGTCTTCTTTTTCAATGGCAAAGTTAACCGATTAATATGGGGAGAATGTATACCATTTACAGATGTTTATACCCGAATTGTGGAAAGTGTTTTCAGGTATTGCATAATATTCGCCTATAAAAACAGCCTTTTAGGAAATGATAACCTATCTGTTTTTCAGCTTTTTCTGTTCCTTTTCAAAATTCTCTAAGAAATGAATCTCTACAGGCGAAAGACTATAAGTAGTTCTTTCCTTGAACTTATCGTATTCCATATCTGCTTTCTGCTTTGCCAACTCAGCAGAAATTTTTCCAGCATGGCTTAACAGCTCTTTTCCAGAAAGCTTTAGAAAATCGTCCAGCTTTTGAATCCAGTCCCTCATATACATGGGCTTGTGCGATTTGGCCTGAAGTTCGGCAAAATCCAAATACAGACTGACGATTCGGTTGAGTGTATCCAGCTCATCAGAAGAAAGATAGTTCTTCGCTATTTCTGCATCCGTACGTTTAGGCAATGCTCCCGTCCAGGAAGTCAATCCCATAAAATCTTTTTCAGCGTTAGCACGCTCGTATATAATTTCGGCAGCGGTATGACCATGTACAGAGAAATGCATCTTGTTTTGTACAGTTTTGAAGAACTGCATGGTAGCTTCAGTGCGCGGGTCATAATCAATGCTTAAGGCGTATATTTCAAGTATTTTGCGATAGAAAACCTTTTCCGAAGAACGGATGTCACGGATACGACTTAGCAGCTCGTCGAAATAGTTTCCTCCGCCAGCTCTTTTCAGCAAATCATCGTTCATGGCAAATCCTTTTACAAGATATTCACGCAGAACTTGTGTGGCCCAAATTCTGAATTGTACGCCACGGTGCGACTTGACACGATAACCTACGCTGATTATCATGTCGAGGTTATAATATGCCACCTGATATTTTTTATTGTCAGCGGCAGTTGTTGCAAAAAATGCAACAACTGAATCCGGATTCAATTCTCCATCCTCGAATACATTCTTTATATGTCTTGAAATAGTCGATTTGTTTCTCTGAAACAATTCTGCCATCTGGTCGGTAGTAAGCCACACTGTATCATTGCATAGCGTTACTTCTATTCTTGATTTGCCATCCTCTGTCTGATAGAGAATTATATTTCCATTGTTAGGCTGCTCATTCATGGTTGATTTCCTTTTTTACGGATACACCTGTCACATTACTTGTAGAACAACTATCAAATAAGATTGAATATTTTATTTTTCCCAATGTTCAATCTTATTCCACCAAATGTTCAATCAATTTCAAAGATACAAAAATATTACTCTGCAAAAGAAAAAACCTCCTCTAAACAACCGTTTCCTCGCTTTCTACTATCGTTGGCTAGGTTGCGTTTTCGCATAGTCAAAATCAGAAAACAATTCTTTCTATTTGCCGCTGCACTCGGCTTATACTATCTTTGCACCATGAATTACCTGGAAGTGTTTGGAACCCTCGTAGGGTTAGTCTATTTATGGCTGGAGTACCGTGCCAGCATTTACCTGTGGCTTGCCTGTATTGTGATGCCTGCCGTCTATCTGGTGGTGTATTATCAGGCCGGACTGTATGCCGATTTTGGAATCAACGTGTATTACCTGCTGGCTTCGGTGTATGGCTGGATAGCTTGGAGCAGAGGAAGGAAAAAGAAAAACATACAGCAAGCTGAAGAAGAAACACCCATTACACGCATGCCGCGCAAGGTATATTTCCCCTTGACAGCTGTGTTTATTCTGTGCTGGGTGGTTATTGCCTGGATATTGATTACATGGACAGACAGCAGTGTGCCCTGGACAGACAGTTTTACTACGGCACTGAGCATCATAGCCATGTGGATGCTGGCCCGCAAATATGTGGAGCAGTGGGGAGCCTGGATGATTGTGGACTGGGTGTGTTGCGGACTGTACATCTACAAGGGGCTGTATTTCACTTCGGCACTGTACGGGCTTTATGCAGTAGTGGCCTTTTTCGGATGGAGAAAGTGGCTGAACCTGATGACGGAACAGGTATGTGACCAAACGAATAAAGAGTAGAAACAATGAATGACATAAAGAATGAAAATGAGCGACTGACTTTGCCGTTTGTTCCTGAAGCGGTGATAGTAGGAAACGGAGACTTCCCTTCACATCCGTTCCCATTGGCTGTGCTCGATCAGGCACCTTGCGTGGTGTGTTGCGATGGGGCAGCGAATGCGCTGGCCGACAGCGGACGTGTGCCCGACTGGATTGTGGGTGACGGTGATTCGCTTTCGGAAGAGAACCGGAACCGTTTTCAGGACCGGATTCATCACATCCCGGACCAGGAGACCAACGACCAGACCAAGGCGGTGATGTTTCTGCTTTCGCAAGGGATAAAGCAAATTGTCCTCGTAGGGGCTACGGGTAAACGGGAGGACCATACACTGGGAAATATCAGTCTGCTTATGGAATATCAGCAGATGGGGGCGGAAGTGGTGATGCTGACCGACTACGGTTTCTTCATTCCTGCTACAGGTGATAAGATATTTGCCGGATTCCCCAGGCAGCAGGTGTCTGTCTTCAATTTTGGGGCAATACAACTTCGAAGCGAAGGACTAAAATATCCTATCTATGATTTTCACTCTTTGTGGCAAGGTACACTTAATGAAGTGGAACACAGCAGTTTCTGCATTACAGCAAAAGGAAGTTACCTGGTGTATTGCACCTACGGACCGAAGGCCTAAAAAAACGCCTTTGCGTTTTATTCAAAACGTCAAAGAGTTTTACTTCAAACGCAAGTGCGTTTAGACTCAAACGTCCTTGCGTTTTCCCTAAAATGTACTTGTGTTTTCCGGCAGACCTCTTTTTGTCTGATTTTTAAGTTAATAAATCATTAGCAATCTTGCTTTTCTCCAGCAAAAATACTAAATTAGGGCATCGTGAATTTTAAATGTAATGCCTATGAAAAAGTATGTAGCTGAACTAATCGGAACTATGGTTCTTGTACTGCTGGGCTGCGGTAGTGCCGTATTTGCAGGAGGAGTGGCCGACACAGTGGGTGCCGGTGTAGGAACCATCGGAGTGGCCATGGCATTCGGTCTTTCTGTCATTGCCATGGCATATACCATAGGAAACATTTCCGGCTGCCACATCAATCCGGCCATTACATTGGGTGTATGGCTGTCGGGAGGCATGAAAACGAAACGGGCTTTGATGTATATGCTGTTTCAGGTTGTAGGCGCCATTATCGGTTCGCTGATTCTTACATTGTTAGTTTCGACCGGTGCACACGGAGGACCGACGACCACAGGCTCCAACAGTTTTGCATCTGATGCCATGGGACAGGCGTTCCTGGCCGAAGCCGTGTTTACCTTTATCTTTGTGCTGGTGGCGCTGGCTGCCACGGACGAAAAGAAAGGGGCTGGCAACCTGGCCGGACTGGCCATCGGACTTACGCTGATACTGATTCACATCGTGTGCATCCCGATTACAGGCACGTCCGTGAATCCGGCACGAAGCATCGGACCGGCCTTGATGGAAGGCGGACAGGCCATCGAGCAACTCTGGCTCTTTATCGTGGCACCTTTCGTGGGAGCAGCTTTCAGTGCATTGGTGTGGAAATTCCTTCGTACTGAATAAGTAAAGACACGAGGATAGCATGTCTTTTTCATTTAAAAAACGTATCTTTGCAGCCGATTTTTAAATAAGGAAAAAGATATGCTATCACAAGGTATTTATTCGATTGTTTTACTGATTTTCTCGAACATCTTCATGACGTTTGCCTGGTACGGCCACCTGAAGATGCGTGAAGAGTTCAGCTGGTTTGCTTCACTGCCACTGATTGGGGTGATTGCGTTCAGCTGGGCCATTGCTTTTTTTGAATATTGTCTGCAGGTTCCAGCCAACCGTTTAGGGTTCAGAGACAGTGGGGGACCGTTTGACATCATGCAGCTGAAAGTGATTCAGGAGGTGATTACGCTAGCCGTATTTACCATTTTCTCCATGATTGCGTTCAAGATGGAGTTGAAATGGAACCACTTAGCTGCATTTTTCTGCCTGATATTGGCTGTGTATTTCGTATTCAAGAAGTGAGATAAGACGCTTGTCAGTTCTGCTGTTCACGTAGGCGCTGAATTTCACGCTGCACGTCGTACTGGTTGTTTCTGACTTTATCTTTTCGGAAGAATTCTTTTCGCCGGATGGAGTCCTCGGCTGCTTTCTGGCGAATGTATTCATACAAGTTTCCCGCATCCTCCGCCTGCGCTGGTTGCGGGTTTTTCTTTTTCTCTTCTTTTACGGTATCGGGCCGAATCTCCGCTTGTTTCTTTACGGAGTCAGGAGAGGCATAAATGGGCAGGAGAGGGGATTCCGAAAAAGCCGGCTGCAAAGTGAGCAGTGTCTGCATGCTGTCGGCTGCCTGTTTCTTACGAAGCTGACGGTAGAAGTTGGGCACTTTCAAGCTGTCGGCAGCCGTAGGTTGATAGTCGGCATACGTTTTCCAGGCATTGGCATGCTTGCGGTTGTGTGCCAGCATACGCCCGCGACGGGTCATGTTGTCATAGATAAAGCCCATGAAATCGAGTCCGCCAATACCGATGCCTACACCTGCAGAGCCTCCCACACTTTCATACATCCGACCGGGAGAAGGCTTGATGCTACGTCCGTATTCTTCGTCTGCATATATACGATTAGGATTCAGTGTCCAGGAGATTTCCCACTGCTTGGGCCGACCGGCTACTAATACATCGTATACAGGGTCTTCTCCGAAACGGGTCCAGATGGTATAAGGCTCCATGCGGACATAACTTTCCGGTTTCCACACTTTGGTGGTATCAATCAGGCTGCGGGGCACTTTCAGGTCCACTTTAAAGTCCATCCACTTTTTGTTCAGCGGGGCTTCCAATGGTTTGTTTTCCTGTTTGGGTAGGGGATTAAAGTCAAATTGAATCATTTTTACTGCATCCATGTTGAGTTGCAGTTCTTTTTCCTGCTGCTGACTCATGGCGGGCAGGATGCCGACTGTACATAGAATCAGAGTCAGCCGGGATGATAGATGTAAAGAGTAGTTCATGCCGTGTGCGTGTTTATAGTCCTTTTACTCGTCCTCCCTGCATCCAGCACTTACGGTAGTAAGGCTCTTCCAGCCGGCTGACAATGACGCCAGAACTGGTGCTGGCATGCACGAATTTTCCGTCTTTCAGGTAAATGCCTACGTGATTGGCGACGCGTTTACGCCGTCCGTTATGAAAGAACACCAGGTCACCTTCCTGTAACTGGCGCTTGGATATTTTTCGGCAGTTTTCCGTCCGCTGGGCGTCGGAATTGCGTTGCAGTTTCTTGTGGTACACTTTTTTATAGACAGCCGACGTAAAGCCTGAACAGTCCGTTCCCCGGTGAGTGCTTCCCCCGTGGCGGTAGGGCACTCCAATCCAGTCGGCTACTTCCACGTAGAGTCGATGATTGTCGTTGGCATCGATGTCCATTTCCAGTCGCACAGCTGCACGTGCCAGTTCACGGTAGTCCACGCGCGGAGCACGTGTGCCACACGAAGAAAGTATGAGACAGAGCCCGAACAAGATATAGGCTGAAAAACGAGTGATGCAGTATTTGTACATGATTGTTTATTTTGAACAAATGTACGTAATATCCTTGTTACATGGATAGGTGCTTAGGGTATTTTAGAACCTGTTGAAGATTGTTTCATTTTGCTTTTCTTATATCCTAACATAAAAAAACAGCGCCTCTCCCGAAAATGGGAAAGACGCTGCCTTTACAAATTGATTATCTATGGTATATTATTTCTGCACTGGAGAGCTCATGCTGACTTCCACTTCGTTCTTCTGTCCGAAGAAGGTCTTGGCAAAGGCTTTCAGGTCGTCACCGCTGATAGCATTCACTGTGGCTTCGTATCCGGTATTCATATCCAGATTTTCCCAGTAGTACGTGTTCAGGATATTCATCCAGTAACCGTTTTCTTTCTGGTTCTGCTTGTAGGTCTTCAGCATGTATTCCTTCACCTTGCTCAGGTCTTCACTAACCGGACCTTTTTCGATGAATTCCTGAATACCTTCGTTAATCAGTTTCACCATTTCTTCACGACGGTTCGGGTCAGTGTCGAAGTATACCTGGAAGGCTCCTTTTTCTTTCGGATACTTGCTCAGGCTTCCGCTACAGCTTACGCCGTATGTTCCACCGGCATCTTCACGTACGGTACGCAGGTAAACCATGTTCAGCAGCTGGCCAAGCATGCTCATCTGCAGGTTGTTCTTCAAATCATACTTGCAGTCGCCAGAATATACCATCAGCACAGTAGCCTTCGGAGTTTCCAGTTCTTTCACGAAGTTGTTTTCGAAGTGTCCTTTACGGATAGCCATACCTGTATCGCGGAATTTTTCATTACGTTTGGTAGCAGGCAGTGCACCCAGGTACTGCTCGATAAGCGGAGTAGCTGTTTTTGCATCTACGTTACCTACCAGGATGAAGGTAAAGTCGCTGGCATCCGCAAAACGGTTCTTGTAGAATTCCATCACTTTGTTGTAGTCAATCTTGTCGAGCATGTCGGTCTTCATAGACAATGCACGCGGATGACGGTTGTAAAGTGCTACGTTGATAGAATCGCTGAAAGCAGTCATCGGGTCAGCTTCCTGATTAGCCAGAGCAGCCTTGTTACGTGTAATGAAAGAAGTGAAGGCTTCCTGGTCCATACGCGGCGCAGTGAAGCGCAGGTAAGTCAACTGCAGCATGGTTTCCAAATCTTTCGGAGAGCAGCTTCCTGACAGTCCTTCTGAATAGGTGTTGACCGTTGCACTGGCTGATGCCATCTTTCCGGCCAATACTTTATCCAGGTCTACAGAATTGAAGTTGCCCAATCCACCCAATGAAGCAATCTGGCTAATCAGAGCGAACTGCAATACATCTTTATCGTTGAACAAAGAAGTTCCACCCGGACTGAATGCTTGCATACGCACTTCGTCAGCCTTGAAGTCTGTCGGCTTCAAGATGACACGCACACCGTTGCTCAGTGTCAGGATAGTAGAACCGAACACACCCTGTTCTGTTTTCACTACCTTTCCAGCCTGTGGTTTTTCCTTCATCAGCGGTTCATCGGATACCTTGTCTACATAAGCTGTCAGCTTTTCAGCTTTTACCTTGTCGATTACGGCTTTCAGTTCGGCTTCCGTCGGATATTTCATACCGTCTTTTTCCGGACAGAATACGCTCAACACGATGTTTTTCTCTGTGATGAGCTGTTGCATTACTTGATTGACAGCTTCTACCGGAATATTCGGCACTATCTGATTCATGATGGCATATTCATTTTCAATGCCCGGAATCGGTTCATTGTCAATGAAATGACGAACGTATTCATTTACATAGCTTGCATTACGCTGCTTGTTACGTTCATTGTAAGCAGATTCCAGTCCACGCAGGTAATCAGCTTTCGCACGGGTATATTCGCTGGCTGTGAAACCAAATTGACGCACGCGTTCAATTTCGCGCATCAATGTTTCTGTGGTCAGGATAATGCCGTCTTCCTTGGCTGCAGCAAAGGCCGCAAATGCTCCTTTTGTCTTAGCCACCAGATAATCTCCATCCTGTACACCTGCTTCGATGAACGGTGGGTTAGCCTGCTGGGTCAGCTCGTTCAAACGGCTGTTAAGCATACTTTCGATAGTAGAAATCATGTAGTTCATCACCAGATAACCCATGTTGTTCTTCTGGTCGTTAGGCACTGCGTCGTGCTTGTGGAAAAGATATACGATGGGCACCTGCTGTTCCTTGTCCTTTGCCACGGTAATGATGGGTTCATCATTGTCAGGCACAGGGAAGTAGGTACGTTCTGCAGCATTAGCCGGCATTTCAATCGGGGAGAACAGCTTCTTGATTTTTGCTTCGATGCTGTCCACATTGATGTCGCCCACTACCACGATACCCTGCTGGTCCGGACGGTACCATTTTTCATAATAGTCTCTCAATGCCTGGTAGGGGAAGTTGTCTACCACTTCCATCGTTCCGATGGGCAGACGATAGGCATACTTGCTGTCCTTATACATGGCAGGGAATACCTTTTCATACATACGCATCATGGCTCCTGTGCGTGTACGCCATTCTTCGTGGATAACTCCACGTTCTTTGTCGATTTCTTTCGGAGCAAGCGTCAAGTCGTTGGCCCAGTCGTGCAAAATCAACAGACAAGAGTCCACGATTCCGTCACGGATAACTGGTACGTTAGAGATGTTATACACAGTTTCATCTACTGAAGTATAAGCGTTCAGGTTAGCTCCAAACTTCACGCCGATACTTTCAAGGTATTCACGAAGCAGATTGTCGGGGAAGTGAGTGGTTCCGTTGAAACACATGTGCTCCAGGAAGTGCGCCAGACCACGCTGGTTGTCTTCTTCCAGGATAGAACCTACTTTCTGTGCAATGTAAAAGTCGGCCTGGTTGTCAGGCAGCTCATTGTGGCGGATGTAGTAGGTCAATCCGTTTTCTAACTTGCCGATACGCACGTTGGGATCGGTAGGGATGGGCGGCATCTGTTGGGCAAATGCGGTCATCGCACCTCCCACAAAAATTACCGCCGCAAAAGTTCTTTTCAAAACTTTCATCGTAGTTTTTATTTAGGTTGTGAGTAATCAAAGAAGCCCATTGGCAGAGAGATAGCGCTCGGCTTCGATGGCTGCCTTGCATCCGCTTCCGGCTGCTGTAATGGCCTGGCGGTAATGCGGATCGGCTACATCACCTGCAGCAAATACGCCCGGAATACCGGTGCAAGGTGTGTTGCCTTCAGTAATGATATAACCGGTTTCATCGGTTTTCACCCACGGTTTGAAAATGTCTGAATTCGGTTTGTGACCGATAGCCAGGAAGAATCCGTCGATGGCCACATCGTAGCGTTCTTCGTCGGCTTCACCCATACGTTTCACTACGTGCATGCCTTCCACACCGTTGTCACCGAACAGACCAACAGCATTGTGCTCAAACAAAACGGTAATATGCGGATGATTCAACACACGTTCCTGCATGATTTTAGAAGCCCGGAGGAACGGCTTGCGTACCACAAGGTATACCTTGCTGGCCAGTCCTGCCAAGTACACTGCTTCCTCGCAGGCAGTATCGCCACCACCTACTACGGCTACGGTTTTCTTGCGGTAGAAGAATCCGTCACAAGTAGCACAGGCACTGACACCCATACCTGCATATTTCTTTTCGTCTTCCAATCCCAGATATTTAGCCGTAGCACCGGTAGAAATAATCACGGTATCAGCGGTGATTTCCTTTTCGTCGTCTATCACAAATGTATAAGGAGCCTTGCTCAAATCAGCTTTTGTCACAATACCGTTGCGAATGTCAGCACCGAAACGTTCAGCCTGTCTTTTCAGGTCGTCCATCAGCACCGGACCGGTTACACCTTCCGGATAGCCGGGAAAGTTTTCTACTTCGGTAGTAATGGTAAGCTGACCACCAGGTTGTATACCTTCATAAAGTACGGGAGAAAGATTGGCACGGCTGGTATAGATAGCGGCCGTGTATCCTGCGGGACCTGATCCGATGATCAGGCATTTTACATGTTCTGTTGCCATAAATTTGGAATAAAGTTTGTCTTAATTTGAGTAATTGCAAAGCAAATGTATATATTTTTTAGAATAGTCCTTTTATTTATTCAAAGAATTTACCGAAATATGCATTCTTTATTCATTCTTATTCGACCTTTGAGGGGGGATTTTTATTGCATAAATGAAAAATAGATGCTAACTTTGCCCGTCAATTAGATAAAACTAACATTTAATAAAGATATGTTTAGAAGTCATACTTGCGGTGAGTTACGACTCGCCGATGCAGGCAAGAACGTGACACTGGCCGGATGGGTGCAGCGTGCACGTAAGATGGGAGGAATGACATTTGTGGACCTCCGCGACCGCTACGGTATTACGCAGCTGGTGTTCAACACGGAAATGAACGCCGAACTTTGTGAGCGTGCCAACCACCTGGGACGTGAATTCGTGATTCAGGTGAAAGGAACAGTAAGCGAACGTTCCAGCAAAAATGCCAATATCCCGACGGGAGAAATTGAAATCATCGTATCGGAACTGAATATCCTGAATTCAGCCCAGACACCGCCTTTCACTATTGAAGACAATACGGACGGGGGAGATGACCTTCGTATGAAATATCGTTATCTGGACTTGCGCCGTACTGCTGTACGCAAGAACCTGGAACTCCGTCACCGCATGACAATGGAAGTTCGCCGTTATCTGGACAGCAAGGGCTTCCTGGAAGTGGAAACTCCGATGCTGATTGGTTCTACTCCGGAAGGTGCACGCGACTTCGTGGTTCCTTCACGTATGAACCCGGGACAATTCTATGCATTGCCTCAGTCTCCGCAGACTTTGAAGCAGCTGCTAATGGTTTCCGGCTTCGACCGTTATTTCCAGATTGTAAAATGTTTCCGTGATGAAGACCTTCGTGCAGACCGTCAGCCTGAGTTTACACAGATTGACTGCGAAATGAGCTTCGTAGAACAGGAAGACATCATCAATACTTTTGAAGGTATGGCCAAGCATTTGTTCAAGGAACTTCGCGGAGTGGAACTTACTGAACCGTTCCTGCGTATGCCGTGGGCAGATGCCATGAAGTATTACGGAAGTGACAAACCGGATTTGCGTTTCGGCATGAAGTTCGTCGAACTGATGGACGTGCTGAAAGGTTACGGTTTCTCTGTATTCGACAATGCAGCTTATATCGGTGGTATCTGTGCAGAAGGTGCAGCTCACTACACTCGCAAGCAGCTGGATCAGTTGACAGAGTTCGTAAAACGTCCGCAGATTGGTGCCAAAGGTATGGTATACGCCCGTATCGAAGCAGACGGTACCGTGAAGTCAAGCGTAGACAAGTTCTACAGCCAGGAAGTGCTGCAGAAGATGAAAGAAGCATTCGGTGCTAAACCGGGGGACTTGATTCTGATTCTGAGCGGTGACGACGCCATGAAGACTCGCAAACAGCTTTGCGAACTGCGTCTGGAAATGGGTAACCAGCTGGGCTTGCGCGATAAGAACAAGTTTGCTTGCCTGTGGGTAGTAGACTTCCCGATGTTCGAATGGAGCGAAGAAGAAGGTCGCTTGATGGCTATGCATCATCCGTTCACTCACCCGAAAGACGAGGATATTCCTTTGCTGGATACCGATCCGGCTGCCGTTCGTGCAGATGCATACGATATGGTTATCAACGGTGTGGAAGTAGGTGGTGGTTCTATCCGTATCCACGATTCAGCATTGCAGGCTAAGATGTTCGAAATCCTTGGATTCACTCCAGAGAAAGCACAAGAACAGTTCGGCTTCCTGATGAATGCCTTCAAGTTTGGTGCACCTCCTCACGGTGGTCTGGCATACGGACTTGACCGTTGGGTATCTCTGTTTGCCGGTCTGGATTCTATCCGCGACTGCATCGCCTTCCCGAAAAACAACTCCGGACGTGACGTGATGCTGGATGCTCCTGGCTTCCTCGACCAAAAACAGCTGGATGAACTGAACCTGAAAATTGACCTCAAGGAAAATAATTAATAACGTTTCAAAGAAAAGACAAGAAAGTAACCGGATGAAGGAATCGGTACGGATTATACGCTTTGCAATAATAGGAACGCTCAATGCCCTGATTGCAGCTTTCGTAGTATGGCTGTTGATGCACATCGAGGGCGAGAGTTATATTATAGCCAATATATGCGCATACATCGTAGCACAGATACACAACTTTATCTGGTGTAAATACTGGATTTTTCCGCTTGAAACAGATGACAAAAAAAATAGCATCTGGCATCAGATGCTATTTTTTATTGGTGCTTTCGCACTGGCTTATAGTGCGCAGTTCCTTTTTCTTCTTATGCTCGTGGAGCTTCTTCACTGCAATGAATACCTGGCACAGTTCCTCGGACTCTTTGTCTACGGTGCCGTCAACTTCATTTGCAATCGCCGCCTGACTTTCCGTTAGGCCATTTTCATCAGATTTTCTTCTTCAATGTACTGAAGTTTCTTTTCCAGTATCACTTCACGCGTTTTTTCCGTGTTGTCGGTACGGAACACCAGTATACCTTTTCCTCCCAGCAAGAAGGAATAGAGATAGGAAATACCTATGCCTGTCTCGCTGAAACTGCGGATGGCATCGGCAGCCCGTCCCGGCTCATTATCCAGACTAATGGCAAACACTTCGGATACGTTAGCTGAAATGCCCGCATCCTTCAATACCTCGTAGGCACGCAATGGTTCAGAACAAATAATGCGGTAGATACCGTACTCTACGGTATCAGATATGGTAGAAGCAATCAACTGGATATTCGCTTCTTTCAGTAGTTCAAGCACCTGAAGCAGTGTGCCCGACTTGTTTTCTACAAAAACAGATAGTTGATGTATGGTCATACTCTTTTATTTTTAAATCAATGTTTTTCGTAAATCTTTCACGCGTACGGCTTTTCCTTCCTGCACAGGCAAGCTTCCTTTAGGCACCAGTTTCACGCGTGGAGTAATCAGAATTTCGTCTTTCAGCTGACGGGTAATTTCCTTAGTCAGATTCTGAAGGAATCCGTAGTCATCGGTAAAGTCATTCAATTCTACTTCCACCGTCATCTCATCATTCGCATCAAGGTTGGTCAGCGTAATGAGGTACTCATTACCCAGTTCCTTGAACTGCAGTAAGATGTTCTCAATCTGAATCGGGAAGATATTGACACCCTTGAGAATCATCATGTCATCACTGCGACCTTTCATCCGGTCAAGACGCTTGTGATGACGTCCGCAAGGACAATCGCCTGGAAGAATGCGGGTCAAGTCACGCGTACGGTAACGCAGCAGCGGCATTGCTTCACGGTTGATGGTGGTCAGCACCAGTTCGCCCACTTCGCCTTCGGGTACCGGTTCCAGTGTGACAGGGTCCACAATTTCAACGATATAATAATCCTCCCAAATGTGGAGTCCGTTCTGTTCCATGCATTCAAAAGCTACCCCCGGACCACACATTTCCGACATACCGAAAGAGTTGTAGGCTTTCACGCCCAGCATTTGTTCAATACGGCGGCGCTGTTCGTCAGAGTGTGGTTCTGCACCGATAATCAAGGTTTTCAGATGGGTATCGCGGCGCGGGTCGATGTGCATCTCTTCCATCACTTCATACAAACGGCCGGCATAACTCGGGATAGCATGAAGAGCGGTAGTACCAAAGTCAGTGATAAACTTAATCTGCCGCTTGGTATTGCCGGCTGCAGCTGGAACAGTCAGCATACCCAGACGCTCAGCACCATACTGGAAACCCAAGCCGCCGGTAAACATACCGTAGCCAGAAGAGTTCTGAAAAATATCTCCCTTACGCAGTCCCACCATATACAAGCAGCGTGCTACGGCATTGGCCCATTCTTCCAAATCGTGCTGTGTGTGCAAAATCACGGTAGGAGTTCCTGTGGTACCACTGGAAGAATGGAGACGGACTACCTCTTCCAAAGGCACGGCAGAAAGTCCGAACGGATAATGGTCGCGCAAATCCTGTTTGGTAGTGAAAGGGATTTTCTGTAAATCCTCCAGTGACTGTATATCTTCCGGTTTGATGCCGCATTGCTGAAAGCGTTCCTTGTAGAACGGAGAATGCATACAACGGTCAATGGTTGCTTTCAACCGTTTCAACTGAAGTTTCTCAATGTCCGGTCTCGACAAGGTTTCCACTTCAGGATGCAAGTACATTTGGTCGTTTTTCATATTATTTTTCATTGTTTGATGCGCAAATATAGAAATAATAAACTAAAACCAAATAAAAACTTTCATTTTTCTTTTAAGACTACTCAAATGATTCAAATTTTGTCAGGATAGCCACTGAACATGTATCCCCCTTATGCGGAAAAACAGTCAACATTCCCTGTTCTATATGAAAAGAGCCACTGCGAATCCCTCTTTTACGAAAGAATGCAGTGGCTCTTTTTATATCTATCAAGCCAACGTGACTTTAAAGACTTTATTCAAAGCTTCCGTAACGTGTAGGTAGCAACTTACGGTCGCCCAATGTATTATCGATACGTGCTACGTTAATCCAGAATTTGTTGTCTCTTACACTCTGAATCGGATAAGCCGCCTTAGCTCGACCATAAGGATGAGTCCAAGCATCTCCCACAATCTCGTACTCCGGATGAGGAGCATTCACCAATACGTTGTCTTCTTTGTCGGCCTTCCCAGTCTCAATCTCTGCAATTTCTTCACGGATATGTACCATGACATCCACAAAGTTGTCCAGTTCTGCCAGACTTTCACTTTCCGTCGGTTCAATCATCAATGTACCGTGTACAGGGAAGGAGAGGGTAGGTGCATGGTAACCATAGTCCATCAGACGCTTGGAAATATCATTTTCCGAGATTCCGCTTTCTTCGTGTATCTTCCGGCATTCCAGAATCATTTCATGACCTACGAAACCGTTCTTTCCGCAGTATACCACTCCATACGCATCTTTCAGACAAGCAGCCAGGTAGTTGGCATTCAGGATAGCTGTTTGAGTCGCTCTTCTCAGGCCTTCTGCTCCCATCATGCAGATGTAGCCGTAAGTAATCGGCAGGATACCGGCACTTCCGTAAGGAGCAGCAGAGACTTCATTCTGCGGATTGCCCGTGCTGACATGTCCCGGAAGGAAAGGCACCAGATGCTCGGCCACACAAATCGGACCTACGCCCGGACCGCCACCACCGTGGGGACTCGCGAATGTCTTATGAAGGTTCAGGTGACACACGTCTGCTCCGATAGTACCCGGATTGGTCAGTCCTACCTGTCCGTTCATGTTGGCTCCATCCATATAAACCTGTGCACCGCACGCATGAATAATCTCACATATCTCCTTGATTTCCTCTTCAAAGATACCGTGAGTAGACGGATAAGTAATCATCAAAGCTGCCAGTTCATCCTTATGTGCTTCAGCCTTCGCGCGCAAATCTTCCAAATCCACGTTTCCATTCTCATCGCAAGCACACGTCAACGGTTCGTAACCTGCCTGTACAGCCGAAGCTGGATTGGTGCCATGTGCCGAGGCCGGAATCAATACCAGTCGGCGGTTACCCTGTCCGATGCTTTCCTGATAACTTCTAATCACACGCAAGCCCGTATATTCACCTGCTGCACCGGAATTCGGCTGGAGAGATACGCCTGCAAAGCCTGTAATCGTTTTCAGCTGTTCCGACAGATTGTGAATCAAAGCCTGGTATCCCGCAGCCTGGTCTTCCGGAACCAACGGGTGAAGGTTCATCCAGGCCGCATTGCTAAGAGGCAACATTTCGGATGCCGCATTCAATTTCATGGTACAAGAGCCCAAAGAAATCATGGAATGAGCCAATGAAATATCCTTCCGTTCCAGACGTTTGATGTAACGCATCATTTCCGTTTCGGTGTGATACTTCTGGAATACTTCGTGAGTGAGGTATGTGCTCAGACGCTGGAACTGTGTGGCAACAGGAGCTTTTTCCGGTATGGCACAGACATCATGCATCGGTTCTTCTGCCGCTACGGCAAACAAATTCAGAATCAGCGTAGCATCTGCCTGCGTAGTAGTTTCATCGACACTGATACCCACATCACCATTATCAAAATAGCGCAGGTTGATTTCCTTGCTCAAGGCAATGGTGCGCACTTCCTGAATGGTTACGTTGTCCGGCAACTGTATTCTCAGTGTATCAAAGAAATTTTCGTTCTGCAATTTATATCCCAGCTTCGTAAGCTGTTCTGCCAGCCAGAAAGCCACGGCATGCACATGATTGGCTATCTCCTTTATGCCGTCAGGTCCGTGATATACGGCATAGAATCCGGCCATGGTAGCCAGCAGTGCCTGTGCCGTACAGATATTGGAAGTCGCCTTTTCACGCTTGATATGCTGCTCGCGAGTCTGCAATGCCATGCGGTAACACAGATGACCGTATTTGTCTTTTGACAGACCGATGATACGTCCCGGCATATTTCGTTTGTATTCATCACGTGTAGCGAAATAAGCCGCAGAAGGTCCTCCATAGAACATCGGTGTGCCCAGACGCTGTGAACTACCGAAAGCAATATCGGCTCCCCATTCACCAGGGGGAACCAGCAAAGCAAGCGACAGGATATCGGCTGCGACGGCCACCTTGCACCCTGCGGCATGTGCCTGCTCGGTAAATTCCCGATAGTCTTCTATGCTTCCGCTGTTATTCGGATACTGCACGATGCAACCGAAAATATCCGGCGTAAAAATCAGGTCCTTGTAACTGCCTACCTTTACTACCATTCCTTGCGGAATGGCCCGGGTACGAATAACTGCCAGCGTCTGAGGGAATATTTCTTCATCTACAAACAGCACGTTGGCCTGCGCTTTCTGTTGCGCACGGCTTCTCAGCCCGTACATCATCGTAGCAGCTTCCGCCGCAGCCGTCGCTTCATCCAGCAGAGAGCAGTTGGCCAGCGGAAGGGCAGTCAGATCGCTGATTACCGTCTGAAAATTCAGCAACGCTTCCAGTCGTCCCTGAGAAATTTCAGCCTGATAGGGCGTATAGGAAGTGTACCACACCGGATTTTCAAACACGTTACGCTGAACAACTGCCGGAGTCACTGTGTCGTACCACCCACATCCGATATAGGTCTTATACAGCTTGTTCTGGGCTGCCAGTTCGCCGATGTGCTCGGCAAATTCACGTTCTGTCATGGCAGCTCCCAGTTTCAAAGGTTCTTTTAACAGGATATTGGCAGGAATGGTTTTCTCTATCAGTTCATCCAGACTGCTTACTCCAATTTTTTTCAGCATCAGCGGAAGTTCCTCTTCCCCGATGCCGATGTGTCTGTTTGCGAATGTCGTTGTTTTCATGATTATTAAGGTAAGATTTATGGTTTTCAAGCAAAAGAATAACGCATCAGCGGAAGAAAGGATTGTTCATCTTTTCATAGCCGATGGTAGTGGGGTTCCCATGACCCGGATACACCATTGTCTCGTCAGGGAGTGTCAGCAAACGTGCCACGATACTTTCCCTCAACTGGTCAAAGTTTCCACCTTCCAGGTCTGCACGCCCGATACTGCCCCGGAACAATACATCACCGCTGAACATGCAGTGCTGCGCTTCACAATAGAGCACCATGCTTCCAGGAGAATGGCCGGGCACGGCAAGCGCCTTCAGTTCTATATTTCCTATTTTTATCAGATCGCCGTCATGCACGTAGCTTCCCAGTGCAGGAGGCTCCTCGTTCAGAGGGAAGCCGAACATGCGGCAATACTCTGCCGTTCTCGGCAACAGAAATTCATCTTCCTTTCCGGCTTCGGCACTGACTCCAAACTCTCTGAGCATAAACGCATTGCCGAAGATATGATCCAGATGCAAATGCGTATTCAGCAAATGCGTCACCGTAAGTCCGTTTTCTGCAATGAACTTCTTCAATGTCTGCTGCTCTTCCTGATAATAACATCCGGCATCAATTACAGCTGCCTGCAGCGTTTCCTCGTCCCACACCACATAGCAGTTGACCGGAAACATATTGAATTCAAATGTCTTAATTTTCATATCGATTATCCGTTGATTGTGACATAAACCACTTTCTTGGTCTCAAAAAATTCCTCTTCAAAATAATCCTTCAAATCATACATAAGTGTCTGGTGCTTTACAGGCATGACTTCCCGTTCCAGTTCACCGCCCTTCAGGCAAATCAGTCCGTTGGGGAGGGCATTGTGCTGTTCCTTCTTGATATTCTTGCGGATGATTTTCAGCAAGTCGGTCAGCGGCATGACGGCCCTGCTTACCACGAAGTCGAACAATTGCTTTTCTTCCTCCGCACGGCAATGACGGGTAGTGACGTTCTTCAAGCCGATGGCATTGGCTATTTCAGTAGCCACCTTCACTTTCTTGCCGATACTGTCCACCAGATGGAAATGTGTTTCCGGAAAGAGAATAGCCAGCGGAATTCCAGGGAAACCACCGCCGGTACCCAAATCCATCACGGTAGTCTCCGAACGGAACTGCATGACCTTGGCAATACCCAGTGAATGCAGCACATGATGCTCATACAGATAAGTAATGTCTTTTCGTGAAATCACGTTGATTTTGCTGTTCCAGTCGGTATATAGGTCATACAAAGCTGCAAATTGCTGTTGCTGAACCTCGCTCAGGTTCGGGAAATATTTTAAGATAATGTCCATGTACGATTATTTCTTGATTAAATAAGTATTGATTTCTTCATAGGGAACCGTCAGTTGGAAGCGTCCCATGTAATAAGGTGCAATGTCGTAGGTGTTATAAAGGAATGTCACTCCTTCTTTTTCGAGCAGGAAGTTGTCGGGCACATACAAGTCCGTGTCCAACAAGATACCTACCGCCTGAAGTCCCTCTACACAGGTCAGCGTATCTGTCTCCAGCTTTTTATTGGCTTCTGCCAGTAGCTTGTCCAGAATCAGCCGGCAGATATCCTCTTCAGCTCCTTTAGCAAACACTTCGCTCTTGTCCAGCTTTTTCCCATTGGCCGCATCAATGTTAACCCACTGTGCCCATGTGTTGGGATGTGCGCCTCCGGTATATTGGAAAGTAGTGACGGCATAATTCCATATACTGTCTTTACCTTCTTGCAGTTCCGAATTTATCTCATATTCGTAGTTATACCAGTTAGGAATTTCATCGGGCTTCATTCCGTTCTTCAAGTCGGTCTGATAACTTCCCTGCACATCCTTCAGGTAATCACCTGCCAGGCTTTCTTTGATAGACGAGACAAAGGCCTGTGGAGAAGCTGCTCCGGCATGTGCACTTGAAAAAGCATCCTCCAGCACCTGATTGATTACCTGCGTCAGCGAATCGTTCTTATTGGCCGACTTTAAATATTTAAAATTGATTTTTATCTGGCATTTAGGTGATTCCGTATTGGCTTCATCCAGATACACAGTCGTATCCATAGGAATGGAATCCACTGAAACTTCGTTTCCTCCGGCTGTCCCGTTTCCGATACACCCCGGTAGCATCATGGTGGAAAACAAGCCACACACGACAGAGGGGAATAAGCCTCTTTGTATTTTTTTCATCATGTTCAGACGTTTTTCTCAAAAAAATGATTTCTCTGTCTACAAATATAGCATAACTTCCCGAATTGCGATGTAAAAAGGAATTCTTTTTGTAAATCTTTGCCATTCACACCAAAAAATTTTTTCTTTGCAAAATGTAACCTTTTAAGAATTGAATGCCATGATTACAATAGAAAACTGGGGACTCATCTCTTATTCTGAGGCTTGGGAACGACAAACTGCTCTCTTCGATGAACTCATTGATGCCAAGCTGAACGGAAAACCTTATACCAACCGGATTATTTTCTGCCAACATCCGCATGTCTACACCCTGGGCAAGCACGGAAAGGCAGCCAATATGCTGTTGAACCCCACACAGTTACAGGCCATTCATGCCGAATTGTTTCAGGTAGACAGGGGAGGAGACATTACCTATCACGGACCGGGACAATGGGTGTGTTATCCGATTCTGAACCTGGAAGATTTTCACTTGGGTTTGAAGGAATACCTGCACCTGTTAGAGGAAGCGGTAATCCGTGTGTGCCGGACCTACGGCATAGAAGCCGCCAGAGTGCACAGGGCTACTGGCGTCTGGCTGGCTACGGGTACGCCCGAAGAACGTAAAATCTGTGCCATGGGGGTAAGAAGCAGCCATTTCGTTACGATGCACGGTCTTGCTCTGAACGTCAATACAGATTTAAGGTATTTCAGTTACATCCATCCCTGTGGGTTTATAGACAAGGGAGTCACTTCACTACAGGCTGAGTTACGGCAAGAAGTCCCGATGGATGAAGTGAGAGACAGACTGGAGCAACTGATTCTGGAATTATTAAAAGAAACGGCCTGACGTATTCGTCAAGCCGTTTTCTTTTTCCTTATTGCCGACTGGCAAAATAAGCTTTTATCTGTTCGTTGATTTGCTGCATACCTTTTATGGAAGGATGCCCTCCCTGCTTGTCGATTCCTTTCAGTTCGATGCAAGGCACGTGATAGTATGCGCAGATAGTCTTTACAGACTCATTGATTTCCGGTTTCAGGTCGCAGTTCAACAGAAAATAAATCTCCACGTTGGGATAACGATACTTCATGTGCTCCAGCATGTAAGCCAAGGCCGGACGGAAACTGTACAAATCTTTTTTCGTCCAGTTCTCATACTGATATTCACCGATGGGAGCCCCGGCCCAGCTGTCGTTCGTTGCTCCAAAAATGAAAATGAGGTCCGGACACCCCAAGTTGTCCATTCGTGTCACAAATGAGCGGTCGGAAAAATCAGCCTTTCGGTAACCCGTGTGGCAGATAGTAGCACCCGAGAAGGAGTTGTTTACGCACAAACGGTATCCGCTTTCCTTAATAAACTTATACCACCAGGTCTGGTTCACGGAACGGACATCGTTGTTTTGCCGCGGCTGCTGAAAGTACCACACGGCATTGGTATCAGGCTGAAGGTAATTCTCGAAAGTAGAGTACGAATCTCCTAAAATAGAAACAGCCTTCCGGGTCTGCGAAAATCCCATGGTGCAGACCAAAAGGAAGAAAAATAGCATTGCATACGTCTTTTTCATGATGTGTCATTTAAAGTTTTCGCAAATGTACGCGATAAAAAACAAAACAAACAGAAAAAAGTGATACAAAAGTGGGGCATTTTGTCGGTATACAAGTAATTGGGGTATGATTATCCGTAATATGTATATCGTGTTTTCCGAAAAATCAGGATATTTTTGTAAAATAAAAATTGTATAACCCTTTCAAAACATAGCACATGGAACTAAATGATTTTTTGGCTCACGTAGCCATGCGGAAACCGCTTGATACACCCGAGATCATGGAATTGCTGAACCGCATGAGTGACGAAGCCCGCCGCATCACATTCGAACTGAACGGATCGTATCACACCATGGAAGAAATCCGGGCACTGATGTCCCGGCTTTTCGGTCGGCCGATAGACGACACTTTCCGGGTATTTCCTCCTTTTTATACTGATTTCGGAAAAAATATCCATATAGGAAAAGATGTGTTTATCAATGCCTGCTGCCATTTCCAAGACCAGGGTGGAGTGACACTGGGCGACGGTTGCCTGATTGGGCACAACGTGGTTTTCGCCACACTTAATCACGACATGAATCCGGAAAAGCGTGCGGCCATGACACCGGCTCCCATCGTACTGGGAAAACGCGTATGGGTAGGCTCTAACAGCACCATTCTGCAGGGAGTTACCATTGGCGACAATTCCATTATCGCAGCCGGAGCCGTCGTAACGAAAGACGTGCCGGCCAATACCGTGGTGGGAGGTGTACCAGCCAAATTCATACGGAACATAGAATAATCTGCTTTCTCGATAGAGTGATGTAAAAATGCAAAGAAGATTATTTGCAATCCTTTTTTCACCTTTTATGTTTCCCGATGCAGAAACATATGTTTTCCTTGCGTAAACCGTATGTTTCTGCGCCGGAAAACGTACGGTTCGCATAGCAGAAACATAAAAAATCGCCTGCCTCTTTGCCAATGAGACAGGCGACTTTTATTATATATATTTTCATGTTCAGGCAGCCAGCCAGATGTATCCCAGCGGAATCAGAATGCCTGCTAAAAGCAACCATTTTCCGCGTCCTGCCACTCCATTTTTTCCCTTGACCATGAACAATCCGGAAACGGCAAAGAATACCAGCGAAACAGCGAAAAAGTCGCCCATGAGATTCCATCCCTGAATACGGTTATAATGCAACCGGTTGAACCAGTACACCACCGGGCGCTTTTCGTGTACTTCATAATCTACACAACCACTGGCAGCGTCATACACACCCACGCCGCCTTCCAGCATCAGGCGATGATGGCTTTCATCAATAGACAGTACCCGCTTTACAGGAGGCAAATCTTCCTGTCGGTTCCATGCCGCAAGGAGTTCTTCGGCCTGCATGCCTTTCTCCAGTTGAACGGCCGCTTCCGTGGTACGGAAAGCCGGATCCTTGCCATTCATGTGGTTCAGCAAGATGCCCGACACGGCATAAATCAGGCAGACTCCTACCATCAGGTAGCCCAGGTCACGGTGCAGCACACGAAGCCAGTAGGAGAGACTTTTATTCCGCCACTTCATATTCCGTGCCGTCTATGTAGTAAATGGAATAATAGTCCTTGTTATTGGCCTTCATCCATTCACGCATGCTCTGAATGTTGTTCATCTCCGCATCGCAGGTTTCGCCGTTGCCTTCTGCTTTTCCCTGCTTTTCCTTCAATTCTTCTTCCGCCTGGTCAATGTATTCCTTGGTCAGACGGTTCTCGCGAAGAATCCCTTTGATGATGACCTCTGAACCAATCAACTCACGGTTGAATCCTCCGATATTTCCTTTTGCCTCCACACGTACGGAAGTCTTCTGGTCTTTTCCCATTACAAAACAACGGCGTCCGGAGTGCTTGCAGGTATGCGTGATGAATCCTTTCAGCACTACCTCCTTGTCTACATTCTTTTCTGCATCCTTCAGAATGTCTTCTACATATTTTGCCTCATTGACCGACAGAGCGTCAGTAGGCTGTTCCTGAGAGGTTTCCGATTTTTTGTTATTGTTCACACACGAGGTAGCCGTCAGCAGACAGGCCGCAGCTACAATAAAAAACAGTTTTTTCATTTTCAATTGAGTTTATAGTTATTCATATTTATTCCAAGGAAGAAACCACAGTGCCACGATTCCAGATAAGCCAGCAGCACACACGCATGCCGCCATCAGTATCCGTCTGTACAAAGATACCTTGTTTCTGCACAAAAAGAAAGTCAGGAGGGCTAAAAAGAAGCTCACCGCCAATCCCTTTGAAGAAAGATTGCCCACATAAAGATTCACAAAGGAACTCGTTTCGGACGAAGGTGACAAACGGAACGGGAACAGCCATTCCGACAACTCATCCCACAAAACGCGCTTCCGGTCCTGATGATAGGAAGAGAGCGACTGAAGCGTCACGGCATCCAGTCCGTAGCAATCCATTCCTTCCGCATCCGATACGCGTACGGTCCAGTAAAGCAGGTTTCCCAAAATGCTGATTTCGTCTTTCGTGATATCTACCGGACGGATATCGAACGGCAGGAAGCGATAACCGCCTTCGTCTGTGCTTTCCAGTAAGCCCATTTCACCCTTCTCGCCAAACAGATAGCCATAGAAACGCTTGTCGCTCGTCTCACTCATAACAAACCATTTGATGCCTAGCTGTGAACCGATACCTGTATCCTTCACGAAAGGCCGTCCGTTCACCATCTTCAGGTGGAAAAGAGTTCCTTTACTGTCCAGACAGAAATAGCCCTCCTCATAGGGCTTTCTTACCGTAGGGTTTCCCCAGTAAGCTTTTACCGGAAAGCTAAACCCTTTCTTGATAAGCTCTTTGGTGAAAGCCTCACTCTTCTGCCGATTTACCGAATTGGACTGCGCATCGACAAAAGTCAGCTCACGATCCATTCGGAAGTAGTCGCCGGGAAGCGTAAGATTTCCCCGTTTAGGCATGGCTTCCAGCAACACCCCCATAGCGGGTTGCGGAGAGAAGACATCGACCGGACGAAAACGGAACATCACTTGTTTGCTCCGCAGGATTTTCACGTCGATGGCCTGTCCATCCAGCGAATCGGGCAACTGGCCTTCCATGGCCAGCTGGCGGTAGTTCAGCAACGGAAGCAGTGAATCGTATTGCGCACGAGGGTACTCGTTGCCATGAATATCATAAAATGAATTCTTATGCTCGCGGAAGTCAATCACACAAAGTTCCTTCAACCGGGCACTATAATACATCAGCGGATAGCTGTGCGAATCGTCGGTCATTTTCTGTACCAGTGCCGGCACCGTCCAGGAAGCCAGCAGGGTGACAGACACCAGAATGATTGAAAAAATGAGAGATTTGTATTTCATTGTTCATTGTTTTTATTGTACACCATACTTGAACCGAATGCAGGATGAGAAAGGAAAGATAAAAGAAGCTGCCAGTATCCAGCCGATTCCTGCCCCGAACTGTGAATAGGCTCCGGGATAGGAGGAAACAAACAGCATGGACAGCAGTCCTACCGATACCACAATGCATAGCATCCGCTGTTTCCACTGGGGCTCGATACAAACCCACGCAGTGAAGCCATAGCCTGCCACTGCTGCCACCATCCAGGGAAGCAACTGCTGGAGCATCATTCCTACAATTTCGGAAGGCAGAAACAGGCGAACCACAGCTGAAAGGACCAGCGAAAGCAGCAGACAAAGCAACAAGATGACACTGAAACCATACCACAGCATGGAGGCCATAATCTGTGTTTCTCCTGCCGGAAGATGGAGTGTCAGCTTCAGCCGTTTCTGCGTCATCTCGGGCACATACTGCACGACTCCCAATGCAATTCCGGCCAATGGCAGCAAGTACATCATCCACGGAGCAACCGATGTGCCCTGAAAAAGACAGCCATACCACACATTGACTGCTTCATTCAAACGGATTTCATGGGTAAGGTCGATGTAGGTATAACCCACGGCCGCTGCCATCAGCAACAGCATTACTCCAATCAGGCGGCGGGTTTTCATCCATTCTTTATAAGACAAGGCTCTGAATAAATTCATGACATTAATATTTACCTGTTAAACCAATAAATGCATCTTCCAGCGAAAGATTCTCTTCTGTAATTTCCGTGACACCCATCGCCTTCAACCGTTGTTCGACTTCGGCCTTTGGCAGAAAAGAATATACTTCCCATTTATCGCCCAATGCGGAGGGATGCCAGAAATCTTCATCGGCGTCCAGCTTAAATGTATCTCCCGGACGGGTGAAACGGTATCGCTTGAAATGGTGCATGATTTCCTTTACCGGCTTATGCAACAGCAAGCGGCCATAGTCCATGATCATGCAATCATCTATCAGCAATTCCATGTCCTGAATGATGTGCGAAGTGAGAAAGACTGTCTTGTTCTCTGCCGACGCATATTCCCGAAGATATTCTACAAACAGACGGCGATAGCCCGGGTCCAGTCCCATGGAAAAATCATCCAGAATCAGCAGTTCCGGGTCCTGGGCAAAAAGAAGTCCCAGCGCTACCTGCGAGCGCTGTCCGCACGACATGGTAGAGAGTTTCTGCGAAGGAAGTACCTGCAATTTTTTCAGCAATTCATAATAAGCTTCTTTCTTCCATTTCGGGAAAAAGGCCGAATAAAATTTCTCTATCTGCGAAACCGTAAAATAGGCATGTTGCACATGCCCTTCCAATAACAGTCCCACCTTCGATTTGGTAAGCGGAGAGAGGTGTTCCATCTCTTCACCAAACAGCCTGCACACGCCCGAACGAGGCTTCAGGTAACCGTTGAGGATATTGATGATGGTGGTTTTCCCGGTACCGTTCTTTCCCAACAGGCCCAATACCTTTCCCTGCTCCACGTCGAAACTGAGATTTTCGTAAATCAAGCGGTTTCCATAATAATGCGTAATATTTTCACACTCTATTATTTTACTCATTGTAGCACGATTAAATGATTTGTTCTTAAAATTTTACCCCTACCTTGATGACGGATTGCACGAAATCCTTTCCTGCCATTGTAGTCGTAAAAGCTCTGGCATACGTCACCTCGCACCGGACATAACCGGACAAGGCAGGAGTAATTTCTCTTTCATACCCCACGGCCGCATATGGCACCAGCCGGACAGCTGTCTGATAATCGTATTCTTCCACCAGCAAGTCTGCTCTTTCTGCCGGACGTTGCTGGTCCTCCGATACACTGGCATATTGTCCGTCTTCCTTCATACAGCCCCATCCGCCTTGCAAGCCCAGTCCGGCGGAAGCAGTCCATACCTGCCGGCCTTTATACCAGTTTCTGGCACCCTGAAGCCATAGTCCCGTAACGTGCAGATTCAGCTTCCGGAAAAACGGATATTGCGATGCCGTCACAGAGCGGGAACGATAGTCCATCCGCATTTCTGCCGACCAGTCTGAACGGCTCTCTTTACCTCCTGAAAGAAGTTGATACACCAGCCAGGCACGTAACTGATCCCTGCTCATCACTTCATTGCTACCGTAATAGACAATCTGCGATACGCCCAGTCCGTCCGTACTCTCCTTATATGAGTTTTCCCTGTTTTCCAGTGATTTCAATGCGATGCCCAGTTCCATCGTCTGAAAAAGTCGGGACTGCTGCCAGGTAAGCTTTGTACGGTAACCCACCTCACTCCCTGTATGAGTAGAGTAGGTGATGGAAGTCGAAGAACCGCTTCCAAAGCGTCCGGAAGTCTTCCGGATGAATACCTCCTGAAACCAGTGCAGGTCTCCGCGATGATACTGTCCCTGAAAGGCTACTTCATGCGTTTGGGTAAACAAGGGTGTCGTGTTCGAAGTATATCCACTTTCACCAAACACCTCACTGCGCCCGTAGAAACCTCCAAAACTGATGAGAGAAGTATATTGACGGTCAGTCGTTCCATAGATGCCGAAGCCTACCGTTTCCACGTTGCGCAAATACCCGTAAGAAAGTCCGACTTGCCACCCGGAAAAAAGTTCATACGAGAAACCCGTCGACAAATGCAGGTTCATCAGGGAATTCTGATGCCGCAAGTCCTTGAACTTGGCGTAGTTTTCCGTACGGTATTCCAGTTGCCCTCCCCATGAAAGGCGAGGAGTGAGGAGATAGCCTGCTTCCCCTCTGAGCATGTACCATTCATGCCGTTTCGTACCGGCTCCCGAGTCGTCCATCTCCACAATGTCAAAAGGCGTTTCTTCCGGATGCAGAAAAGCCGAACCCGACATGTGCTTGCCTTTTTCCGTGCCGTATGCCATGGCACCTCCTAATACCAGCCGCGAGTTCAGCCGCCAGTAGGATTCGGTTGAGACCAATCCGCCCAGCCGGCTGTCCGACTGATAATAATTCACCAGTTTTCCGCTTCCGTAACTGCCTTCCGCCTGAAGATAAGAGATGCGTCCGCACTTCATCCCCGACAGAAAAGAAGGATTGCTTCCGGCAGAAGCCGCATACCTCCACAAGGTTTCCTGAAAGTCCGTACGAAGAGGAGAGGAGGTCCCTGAGGGAACACTTCCCCAGGACCTGCCTCCCGCCACAAGTACAAGAAAAAAGCAAGCGATACAATAATGCTTCATGTTTAGTTTCTCAAAGAAGATTTGCTCCGCTGATGGAAGTCAGCTGTCGAATTGTTTGTATCCTGAAAAATAATTCTGGCTCCGTTTTTCAAGGATGCCTCGGCATCTATCCCGCTGGCATCGGTTGAATTTCCTACACCGAGCGAATAGTTATAGACCAGCTTTCCTTTATTCTCCGCAAGTACTTCCGTAGCCTCTTTATCTACGTTGCGATACAAGGTATATCCCATGCCGCGGGTAAGTTCCACATAGCCTGCATCTACCGAGGGAAGAAGGCGCTTCTGGTTGCCGTCGGCTCCCTGTACGAAGACTTCGATACCGTCTACCACCCACTCTGCCGGCACTTTCTTACGCGGCTGACTGGCACTTCCTCCATAAAGGTTGGTGGTGGATGCATCGTCTACAAAAGCCTGTAGGGTAGTACCTTCCGGACGGAACACAAAGAATGCCGGTCCGAACTGGCTGACAGGCCATGCATTACCCAAACCGTATTTGTAAGCTTTCAAGTAATGGTCGGTAGAAATAAGTTCGGAAGGCGACGGATAATATTTGGCATTGTTGAAGTCCTCAATGTCATACAAGCAGTAATAAGTACTGTTGGCCAGATTCACGGACTGAGAATAGGTCTGTGTGTGGTCGATGGCTCCATTCAGTGCAATCACCAGTTCTTTTCCGGCTTCCAGCTGTACCTGCTTGTCGAAATACCAGACAGCCGTTCCGGCCGGTATCCATCCTTCTGCCGCATAAAAGAGTTCACCGTTCACATAGTCCTTATTCGACGCATGAGGATTGTAAGGATTGACCATACCCAGTGCAAAGTCGCTGATGTCGAGTGTTTCCGAAGAATTGTTATACAGCACGACATACTGGTCCATGGCAAACGTACCCGAACCATCGTCTTTCGGACAACCTCCTACATACAGTTCCTTAATCAGCACGGAACCTCCTGAAGACATTTCCAGTTTGATGGTAGCTTCTACCGTTTCCTGAGTCACATTGACCGATGTATTCAATCCATTGAAAAGATACACTTTGGCATCGGCCACCCGTTTGTCGGAAGCCGAAGCTTCATAAATACCTTGCGGCACTTCAAAAACAGCCACCCCTTCCGCATTGGTCGACTGACTGAAGGTGGTACTGCCCGACGTATTCTTCAGGGTTACACTGACTCCCTCTACTGGTTCAAATCCGCTTCCCTCGGGATACACCAGCCGAATGCTTACACTGCTCACCTGATAACCACCGTTTTCTTTCTCTTTGCACGCGCTGAAAGCCAGTATCAGAATTAAGGCACAGCACGCAGATAACATCTTTTTCATCATACTCATACGTGTTTATAGTTTTAATTTAAATGATATGCCATAGTTAAAGGGAGTGACCAGCGAAGAAGCAAACAGACTTCCCTCATTACCCGTCTGCCAGTTCTTTATCTTCTGCAAACTGTAGAAGAAATTATTGGCAAAAAATGACACCGTCAGGTACTTCCCGATTTCTTTCGATACATTCAGGTTAGCTGAGAAATAAGGGGAATATCCCTGCTTCCTGAACATATAGCCGGTAGTGCTTTTTACCACCAGTTTACTGAGTTCGTTATACAACTCCTTGTCATGCTCGGCAGCCCACAGGAACTTTTCCATGAACGGTATACGGGTTTCCATATCTTCTCTCGATACATAATACAGCGGATACGTAGCCACGTAACTGGCTCCGTTATAAATATCCGTTTGGGTGGACGAGGGAAGATAATCACTCTGCGAGTCGAGCGCATAGCTCCGGGTTCCACCGCTATATTCACTCAGGTTCTGACGCGTATTCAGAAGAGTGCTCTCAAACCGCAGAGAGAAAATCATTCTGATTTTCGGCACGTGCGTCACCAGGGTCAGGTTGGTATTCAGTCGCTGCGTCGTGAATCCGTTATAGTTGCCATTGCCTCCCACATAATAACCGATGTATTTATAAGGCTGTCCGTCCGTATCGGTCAGGCTGCTGGTAGACGGTACCATTACTTCGTCAATTCCTTTGTAGCGATAATATTTCCCGTCTATACGGATGGAAGTATTGATTGCCTTTATCCGGTCGAAATCAAGCACCCATTCCAGTCCCATCCGTGAAGAGGAAGAACCGTTTACATTCATGACGGCCGACTGGAAATCATGAATCTCCTTATAGGCAAGCGTCTGAGAGGGAAGTATCCCGTTCTTGTCGGACACGGTCACGACTCCTGTCGTACGGTCAATGCGATACACTCTGTCGGCCGAAGGTATCAGGCAATCATTGAGCGCGCTCTGGTCGGTCAGCTTATAATCAAACGGAGTATAGATACGCGTACTGGTATAAGGCTGTGACAGGGTGTTGTAGAAGAACGACAACGAAATCTGTACCCCCTTCAGACGAATGTCCATACCCGCTTCCCGCATAAGACTGTACTGCCACTGCAACTCCGGATTATAGACAGGAAGCACAGGATGGGTGTGATAAGCATAATAGGTTGTTCCGTCGGCCATTGCTCCAGGGGCAAATGCCAGACGGGCTACATACGTTTCCCGGGGATACAGCATCTCGAACGAAGGAAGTTTCACCGCCTTCCCCCATCCGGCACGAAGGGTCGCCCCTCGAAAGAAACCATGCTCTTTTTCGCCAAATGAATACTTGGCACTGAAACGGGGAGACAGACTGGATACGGTGCCATACACGGTGCCCGGAATGAAAGTCATGTCACTTCGTAGTCCTCCTTTAAGCAGCAGCTGCGAATGACGGAAAGGCAGGGTTATCTCTTCTTCTGCATACGCAGCCAGATTGTGCATGAAAGGCAACTCATCGTAACGGTATTCCCTCCAGGTGGGAGCTACCGACATGTCTTCATAATACGTTCCCTTACCCAGGTTGCCTTCTCCTTTCATATCTGCTCCTGCCAGCAGGTTGCTGGTTACGCCCCCGATTTTATGGCTCCAGCGCGCTTTCAGGTAGGCAGTATAATTTATGGGACGACTATCGTTGAATGACGTTACATACCAATAGCCGGTAGGCAACAAAATAATAGGTGAGGAGGAATCCTCTTCAAATTTGGAAGCCACAAAATATCCTTCTTCCGTGGTATGCAGTGCAGGCTGAACGGACGAAGCCGACTGGTTCTTCTTTTCTTCCACCCGCTTGTCGGCGTACGAGAAGGTCACTCCTCCACGCAAATTGGACAACCAGGGCGAGTTCAGCATATAGTTAAACGAGAGACTGCTCCATAACGCATTGTCCCTACTCTTGGTATAAGTTTCCTTGAAGGCATCCGGATCGGCCTCGGTATTATTGCCTCCCACATTACCGTTCAAACTAAAATCGACAGACAAGGTTTTTCCAGTCTTTGTATGCAGGCTGTTAGAGTATCTCACGCCAAAGGCATTGCGTACATACGAGGTGTAGGGTGATGCAATGTCGGACACAGAGCGAACCCGCTCATAGGACAGGTTCAGAACGCCTGCTTTTCCTCCCAGTTCCACTCCTTTACTTACAGCATACGACTGGGTGGTAGGGCGCACTGCCACATCGACAATCAGCGGGCTTTTTCCTTTGCGTGTCACGATTTTTACCACTCCGTTGGTCAGGTCACCATATTCCACAGAAGGTACACCGGTAATGACTTCAATCCGTTCTACATTGCTGTTGCCAATGTTACGGGTATCCGTCCCGGAAGTAGAAGCGGCCGTAGCATTACCCGACAGGCGCACCCCGTCCATCTCAACTACGGTTCCGAAATCGGGATTCCCCATTTCAGTGCTTTCTCCTCGCAGCGTGATAACCTGAGCGGAAGAAGTCAGACTCTTGAACTTGCTGGTCTGTTCTCCGGGCAAAAGACTTAACGCGTCAGACACACTGACACTCTGTAAATGGTCTAGTGCCGTACGGCCCAGCGTGTATGCCGTAGCAGCATCTGTGGCTTTCCTTTCTGCCGTAACAGTCACCTCATTCAGGGCCAAAGTCTGTTCGGAAAGATATACCACGATGTTTTCCTTATCCTTCCTGACATCCAGCTGTAATTTATATTCAGAATAGCCCAGACAACGCACCAACACCTCATGCTTTCCTTCTGCCAGATGCTGAATGACGAACTTTCCTTGCGAATCGGTCATGGTACCGATACCACTTCCTTCAATCCACAAAGTCGCAAACTCCACCGGTACTTTCGATTTGGCATCGAGCACGGTCCCTGTTACCTTATACGACTGCCCCCAGGCAGCCAGACTGGCACTTGCGAAAAAGGCTAAAACGATTGTTTTCATATCCTGATGATTTCAGGCGCAAAGGTATCCTTATTGGCAAGTTGTGTCAATCGCCAAAATTAGGTAATAGGAGAGAGGCTGCTCATCATATTTAGGTATTTCAAGTATTACTGACTAATAAACGATAAAGGAATTGGTAAGTGCGAAAGCTACATAATTATTGCTCTGCAATCAACGGCAAACACTCTGAGATACAGCGGTCATATTCTTTGGTCCCTTCCTCCAGCTGATAATAGGGGCGAATATCGGTATGAACAAAACGCTTTGTCTTGTATTCCTTACGTACCGCATTGTCTTTACATTTTTCTTCTTCCTCGGGTGTCGGTTTGCGATACCCTAAAAGTAATTTTTCCATGTTCCAGCGATTATGCTCCACCTCGGCCATCAGCTCAATCTGTTCGGTTGTCAATCGCAAGGGGGATGTTGTTCCAAAGCCCAGCGAACGAAGTTTCAAATCTACCGAATCGGCGCAATACAGGTTTGACCACTGGAGGGCCACTTGTAATTTATTCCATCCGTCTAACAATTCACTCTCCGAAGGGCAGGCTGCCGGACTGGATTTATACTTATTTTTAAAGTCATAGATATAGTTGACCAATTGGGCCCGACGAGCACTGTGACGGTCCAAATCGAAACAATTAGTCAACATACCGAACGGATACACATGTGAATAACGGTTCAACGATTCTTTCTTGATACGGTTGTTAAGCATATCGAGCAGCGCACTTGAAGTCTCCTGTCGGATAAAGACTGGGATATTCTGATCATAAATTACGTCAGGCAGATAAAGCCCCATGGCCATGCTTTGTGGCGGGAAGTTCAGGCAGATGGCGATAGATAGTTCCTGCTGCGGGTCCTTTGCCCATTGGACTAGCAGCTGCTGTATTTCCGGAGTTTCGGCCCGTCCTTTGATAAACTCAAACTCTATATCCAGAAAGTTCACCTCCTTACCATATACCTGATTGGGAAGAATCGTATGGACTTTCTCAATCTGTTCCATGTCGCGGTAATAGCTTAAGGAAAGATCAAAGTAATGACGATAACGCCCCCTGAAAAAGTTCATTTCCTTATCAGCATCTGCATCGATGAAAGTAATCCGACTTTTCAGTCGTTTGTCACGACAGAAATTAGGAAAGTGAAGCAAGTGTGCAGCTTCTACTCCCAGCGCCACTCCCATCCGGCTCATCCCGATGATGACGAAGTGAACGTACCGGTCACTTTCCCATGTAATCGGTTCACGGTCCAGTGCAGGATATTCCACTTTTGCATTTTCTTCCCCATAGTGTCTTTTCACTAACAACTTTTTAGCCCATTCTTCATAGAAGTTGAACGGGTGGAAATCAATCTGCTTGCGCCACTCTTCGGCCAAATCCGAAACCTGGAAGGCAGCATAAGTAGTTTGATACTCAAACAATACCGATACTGTAATACGCGGGCAGTTTGGTTTCTTACGGTGAATCGCTACTATTTTCTGCAACGAGTCAATGTTAAGCGAATCATGGTCGTACTCATTCGACTCACCAATCAGGAAAATTTCGCGGGCACTGGTCGTATAGAGCTTTTCCAGTTCCTCCGTAGAGTTTCGTTGTGCGTGCAGAACCAGTACACGTTTCTCCAGCTCAGTGTCGAGCACGGTATGGATGCGGTTTCGTACTTCAGAGCTTGGTTGCACGCTTTGAATCAATATGTAGCAATCCTCGTATTGAGGGTCGGTACATATTTGCAGAACAAGCATCGGAACCATTTCGTCGAAACCGATAATTACAACATGCTTTTCAAGAGGATAAGAAATATTACCTTCGCGATAACGTTCTACATGACGTTCCAGCATGTTTGACACCACAGAAATCAATAATCCAGTAAAAAGCAACAATCCCATAATGGCCACAATCAGCGAGAACCAGCGTAATTCTGCCGGTACATTGGCCACGCTACCCGGATCGATAAAAAGGCAAATCAGTTGTAGCAGGCGTCCCATCGGGACTTCAGTGCCGGAGTTCGATGAAGGAGTGTCCGTAGGTTCCGGAAAGGAAAAGAACCAGCTAATCAGATAAATGAAACCGAAAAAGAGCAACAGCACACCCACCAGCCAGGCAAACTGTGTACGTCCATGGCCTGAGAAAGTCCGGTCAAAACGGAGTGTAAAAAAACGAATCAGCGAGTTCATAGGCGATACTTTGCGGGGAGATTGAAATTATTTGCCTTCTTTAATTTTCTTGATCTCTTTTTCCAGTTCAGCTATTTTAAGATCTTTACGCTTTATCTCAATCTTAAGATTATGCAATTCGTCATTGGTCTGTTCATTTAAGATTAGTTCCTCACGACGAACGGATTCCCGATAGAGTGACAGCTCGGTGTCAAAAATCTGCTTGCGACTGTCCGTATAGATTTTCAGCAGTTGTCTGCCATAACAGCCCGTCCAGCATATAGCGCACAAACCAATAATAGTCATTGTCACAAGAATAGGCCATGAATCATATTTAAAATAGGGTGAGAAAGCTAATAGAACAATGACTAAGGCTGCTATTGCGAGAGTTCCTCCCATTGTCCAACAAAACCCGCGATAAATGCGCTTGATTCGGGCAATAACGGCTGAGTCAATTGACCTTATAGAATACTTGCTGATTTTAAATCCGAGTTTAAGAATGAGTTTAAGGGTCTGGATAGCGGTATTCCGGTCGTATTCACGTTCAGTTTCGGGCAGCTCCTCGTATGCTACCAGGCAAGGATGTTTCTTCTGCTGATCATCACGTTGCTCACCGTAACTCCAGCCTTCATCAATGCGGCCTTTTGCCCATACTTCGTGTACGTTACGGGCCATTTGTTCAGTCAGTTCGTTTAATGCTTCAGGAAGTACGATATGCTCTGTATCGAGAGGATTAGGGATATATGTTTTCATATTAATAGATATTAATTGTTTATACTATATTTCTTACTCAAAATTCAGCTAAATAACTTTTTAGCTTACATACAAAAATAAAAATAAAATATGAAAATATGAATCTTTTAGTTGATATATCTACAAATTTGTCTTCTTGTATATAATTTTCCATCTTTTGTAAAAAATAAGCAGTCGCCTGTCTCTTTATAATAAGACAGACGACCCTTGAAGAGCAACCGTTTTCCACATCCTGGTCAACCCATACCTTCCTTGTTAACGGGCTTTACTCAAAATAACCACCTTGACGGTTATCTTGTGAACAATAATCGAACTCTTTACTCATCATATTTTTTATTTTTGAAATCAATCCATGTCAGTTTTTTCCATATCCATTCCAAAGGCCCTTGTCTGTGTTTCTTTAGCCACAGATTACTAGCGGCAAGCAGTACGACAAATATAATTATGGCTATAAAAAGACAAGCTGTAGCTCCGGTTGATTTATAAAGACTAAAACCGAATCCATAAAACAAGGTGATACCGATAATTGATTGTGTGATATAGTTTGTAAGGCTCATTTTACCAAAAGGGATAAAAAGTCTTTGAAACCTATATCCATTGCCTTTGTCGTACCATAACAGGATAAAACATCCAACAAGCAGCCCCATAAACAGAAAATTGCATATTGACGGAATAGCTATATCAAGGGGCATAAGAAGTGCTTTATTACCTTGAGCTATATCTGGATAGACCATTCGGGCTACATTCAAAGGAATAAAAAGAAGGGCTGACCATAAGGTTATCTTTTTCCATAAAGATATGGAATGGGGAATATTCTTAAAAAGAGACAGTCTTCCAGCAATCATTCCAAACAGAAACAACCCTCCAATCTGGAATATTCTTCCATTTTCTATTTGCCAGAGATTACCATATAATTGTCCGTAGGTTATGTTAGACTGTACAACTTCGAAAAAACTTCCTGATTGCATCACAGGTTTGGCCAAGGCTCCATACTTCATCCAATGTTCACCGTATTCCAAGAAAGGAACATCATACAGGCTGCATATTACCCTTATCCATTCTATCGGTTGTATAATCATCAATGAGGCTATTATGAGTATTTTCCTTGTAGAAAGATGAGAAACAGAGACAAGAAAGAGCCCCATTACTGCATATAGCAACAATATGTCCCCATTATAGAACAAAGAGTGTAACTGAGAAAACATTAAAAGAAGAAACATTCTCCATACAAATCTGCCCTTAAATGGAATCCCTCTTTTTTGAGCATTTCTGAACTGAATGTAAAAGCTGAACCCAAAAAGAAGAGAAAAAGTGGAGAAAGCTTTTCCCGCCATGATAAACCAGATTGTATCCCATATCCCTTTATCCAACGATGTAAGCCATTGCGGATAGTCATCCGGTATGTAATAGAGATTATAGTGTTCCAAACAATGTACAATTACAATTGCAAACAAGGCGATACCTCTTAAGGCATCTACTACTTCAATTCTATCAACTGTCTTTAGGGTCATTTTTATAGCATTAAAATTCTGTATTATTGTGTATTTTCAGAGTAGGGAAATAAAAAAGCTCTGAAAACCAATCGATTTTCAGAGCCTTTCCTCATTTTGCCTCACGGCTTCGGTACACCCTCAGGGATTCGAACCCTGGACCCACTGATTAAGAGTCAGTTGCTCTACCAACTGAGCTAAGAGTGCATCCACTATAATTGTCAAACTTTCCGAAATTTTGTACACCCTCAGGGATTCGAACCCTGGACCCACTGATTAAGAGTCAGTTGCTCTACCAACTGAGCTAAGAGTGCATCACTATTTTCATTTGCGAGTGCAAAGGTATATTTTTTACCTGAAACAGCCAAACGTTTTTGCAGTTTATTTTACAATATTTTTTCAATTCTTTTCTGAATGGCTGGTTATTAGTCACATAAAAAAGGTCGGCCCTGAAGATTTTTCATGCCGACCTTTCGTTTTATAGATGAATATGAGATTTATTTCTCAAATTAGAAGCGGTAACCTACACCGATAGAGAAGGTCATGTTCTTTGGTTTGTCACCGTCATATCCGTCAGGAAAATCATACGGAGAAATGAAACCATTTTGGCCAGTCAAATTAACCAAATAATGTTCACCAATTTCAAGGCCGACACCATACTGGATACCTAAATCAAAACGTTTCCATCCATCATCTCCAAAGACTTTTTCACTTTCATCAATGCCGTCAACTTTATTTTTACCACCTAATCCAAATGCCAAATAAGGACCAGCATTAATCACAAACTTAGTATTGTCGCTGATATTAAATTTATAAGCAGCCAAAATAGGAATATCCAAATAGATAGGACGAGTTGTTTCTTTGTATTCTCCTTCTTTATATTTATACCCTTTTGAAGAAATCAACAAGCCAGATTGTAAAGACCAATTTTCACTGAATCCATAATCCATTCCTACGCCCAAATGAAAGCCTGGAAGAGCTTTTGCTTCGCTATCTTTAGTCATGTTACTAAAGTTCATACCGAACTTAGCATCCCATTTTACTTGAGAAAAACCAGCCAATGCAAACATTCCCAATACAGCGGTCATTAAAAACTTTTTCATAATTCTCTTTTTTTAGTTTTAGGTTCTGTTCCCTTGAACCGTTTTGTTTTATTCCGGAAGCAGAGGAACCGCTTTCTCTTATAATTATAAGAAGAAGAGCCTGCTTTCGTTTGTGATTGTTTACAAATGTATAAAACTATCTCAAATTATCAAAACTTTACAAAACATGAAAAAGCGTAAAAGAGTGATATTTTAGGTTATCATGCCTAAAAACGGGATTATCCGTCTGTTTTTGGATACCAAAAAAACGCCTTTGCGTTTGCATCAAAACACAAGTACGTTTGAACTTAAACGCACTTACGTTTTAAGTAAAACGCCCTTGCGTTTCAAATCAAACGTAAAGGCGTTTTTAAAGAGCGTTCAAAGCTCCTTCAAAATGTCATAAAAACAAGTGATTAGAATCCCATATTTTTACATTTTCCGCTGACTTTCTGAATATCCAGGCGGATAATCTCCGTGCGGTGGAAAGACTTGTTGGCATACTCGATACCCTGCATCTTATGCTCTGGGCAATATTTGGAAATCAGCAGGGAGAGGGCAGACATTCGCTCTGCTTCGTGCAAACTGTGATGTGCCGTACATTGCAGTACGATGCTTTCATATCCCGTAGTAAACTTGTCCGGGATAACTTTACTGCGACCGGTGACACAGAAAGACACGTTGGGACAGGCGTCAATGCAGCGTAATTTACGCCCCACCGGTGCACAATGGATGTAAATGGAGTTGCCACGGTCCCACACATAGTTTATTGGAATGCCGTATGCGCCGTCTCCTTCTTCAGTACGCATAGATAGGATGCCGAATTCACCTTCCTTTAATATCTCAAATGCTCGTGCTTCATCGAGCAGGCGGTCCTGTCGGCGTACATCTTGATTTATATATTCCATAATGATAGCGCTTATTGGTTGGCCAATTCATAGATTTCACGGGTAGCCTGTGCATTCAGGCGAACATAATTCCCCACGTATTCACCCTTGTTTTCATGCAGTTTCTTTACCAGCAGGTCGATGTCAGGATGTTCAATACCCAGTTCCTTGAAGGCAACAGGCATACCGATGGCATGGAAGAAGGATTTCAGACGGATTACACCTTCCAGCGCCATGGCTTTCTTGTCGTCCGATTCGGGCACGTCCCACACCCGATGAGCATACTGAGCCACTTTGCCCACATTATGGCTGGCCATATAAGTAAGCCAGGCAGGGAAAATAACGGCCAGTCCGGCTCCGTGCGTCACATCGTACACGGCACTTACTTCGTGTTCCATAAAGTGAGAAGCCCAATCCTCCACGGCTCCCACGCCGCACGTGCCGTTGTGTGCAATGGTACCTGCCCACATCAGGTTGGCACGGGCTCCGTAGTTTTCCGGCTCTTTCATTACCCGAAGAGCTTCCGTGATAATGGCTTTGAGCGTTCCCTCACACATACGGTCGGGCACTTCCTGATCTTCTGTATTGGTGAAATAGCGTTCCATGATGTGTGCCATCATGTCGGTCACCCCGCAAGCTGTCTGCCAGGCGGGGAGGGTATAGGTCAGTTCCGGGTTCATCACAGCAAACGTAGGACGCAACAATCCGTGCGTACGGACACTCAGTTTCTTCAGTCCGTCCAGTTTCGTGATGACTGTATTACCGGAACCTTCACTTCCTGCGGCAGGAATAGTCAGGACGACACCCAGTGGAATGGCTTTTTCAGGTACTACCTTATTTATATAGAAATCCCAGAAATCACCTTCGTAAGGGATACCCAGTGCAATGGCTTTAGCTGTATCAATGACCGAACCGCCTCCCACCGGAAGTAGAAAGTCGATTCCTTCGCGACGTCCCAGCTCGATACCTTCATACACCTTCGGGTCAGTAGGATTAGGCTGTATACCTCCCAGTTCCACATGAGCAATACCTGCTTCATCGAGGTATTTTTTTACTTTATCGAGTAGTCCGCTGCGCACTACGGAACCTCCTCCATATACAATCATCACTTTCGTACCTTTATATTTCTTCACCAGCTCGGCAGTCTGGCTCTCTGTTCCTTTTCCGAATACGAATTCGGTAGGACTGTAAAAGGCGAAGTTATTCATATCTATTATAAATTATAGGGTTTACATGTAGTACGACAAAGTTACGGAATTTCTTTGTATCTTTGCGTCACAATAAAAAAATTGAACCTATGAAATCAGATATTGAAATAGCTCGCAGTATCGAGCTGACAAAAATCAAGCAGATTGCCCGCGAGTATGGTATTCCCGTAGAAGAAATCTCTAACTACGGACGCTACATTGCTAAAGTTCCCGAAACATTGATCGATGAAGAAAAGGTGAAAAAGAGTAACCTGATTCTGGTAACGGCCATCACGCCGACCAAAGCCGGTATTGGAAAGACTACCGTATCTATCGGTCTGGCACTGGGACTGAACAAGATCGGAAAGAAAGCCTTCTGTGCCTTGCGCGAACCATCACTTGGTCCTTGCTTCGGTATGAAGGGTGGAGCTGCCGGAGGTGGCTATGCACAGGTGCTTCCGATGGACAAAATCAACCTGCACTTTACAGGTGACTTTCACGCCATCACTTCGGCCCACAACATGATTACGGCCTTGCTCGATAACTATATGTACCAAAACAAAGACAATGGTTTTGCCATGAAAGAAGTGCTCTGGAACCGTGTGCTCGACGTAAACGATCGTGGCTTGCGCTACATCGTGACCGGACTGGGCGGAAAGACCAACGGTATCACTCGTGAATCGGGATTCGACATCACACCGGCATCGGAAATCATGGCTATCCTCTGTCTGGCAAGAGATGAAAACGATTTACGTCGCCGCATCGAAAACATTCTGTTAGGATTCACCATCGACAACAAGCCTTTCACAGTGAAAGACTTAGGAGTAGCCGGAGCGATTACGGTATTGCTGAAAGATGCCTTGTCGCCTAACCTGGTACAGACTACGGAACATACACCAGCCTTCGTACACGGTGGTCCGTTTGCCAACATCGCACACGGATGTAACTCGGTACTGGCTACCAAACTGGCGATGACTTTCGGTGACTATGTAGTAACAGAAGCCGGATTCGGTGCCGACCTGGGTGCAGAGAAGTTCTACAACATCAAATGCCGCAAAGCAGGACTTCAGCCGAAACTGACCATCATCGTGGCTACAGCTCAGGGATTGAAGATGCACGGCGGGGTAGATGTAGAAAAAATCAAAGAACCGAACATGGACGGTTTGAAGGAAGGTGTGAAGAACCTTGACAAGCACATCGAGAACCTCCAGTCATTCGGACAGACCGTGGTAGTCGCTTTCAACCGTTATGC